>OGGZ01000212.1_pt1 | contig 70810 bp, 60 predicted proteins | sample 1571371 | NCBI WGS metagenome assembly OGGZ01 (sample SAMEA2582025, study PRJEB24529) | metagenome | biome: Human gut stool | place: China | collected 2011
ATATTCCGAATTATTGATAAATGCATTGCCAACATAACATAATCTAATGGGCATCTCCTCATCCATAAAATATTTAGCTGAAGCCCTTGCTATAGATGGTGTCATATCAGGTCTTAAGACCAATGTGTTACCCTCTCTGTCAAAAAACTTATACATATTCTTCGATGCAACACTTCCTCTTTCTTTATTGAAAATGTCGAAAAATTCAAATGTTGGTGTTTGGATATCACTATATCCGTATTCCTTGAAAATCTTATGAATTCTGTTCTGGATTAATAATTTATCATAACATTCATCATTATATATATCCCTAACTCCTACAGGTGTATGTAATAATTTACTATTCATAATTTCTTTGTTTCCTCCATATATAAATATTCGCTAAGATTATAAATACAATAATCCTTATAAACGTAATGAATCTTTTAATCTTAATTATAATGTCTATAACCTAATTAAGATGTAAATTAAAATAGATTATAATTGCTTTAGTGTTGTAAAGTGTTAATTCGTTACAACGTTAATTTATTAATCGTTTCAGATTATACTTTAATAACCTTAAACTGTCAATCTCTATTTGATAAATCTCTTGATAATGCTTCTAAATAATGTACCGGAACACCACCATTGGTTCTTATTCTGTATGCCTTGTCAATCTCTTCAAATCTAAAGCTTTTTCTACCACCATTTTCACTTCTCTCATAGAATTCTAAAACTTTATCAAATGGCAGATAATATATCTCATTTATTCCGGTATAATATATTATCAGAAATGCCACACCATTTTGTTTCTCAAATTCTTTCATAAATTCTACCTGATGTTTATGAATGTTATGTATAGGAAATGTTTCCGTATTACATTCCTTTGCGTCAAAGCATACAGGAACTCCCTGTACTACGCCTATATAATCTACGGTACTTCTCTGCTCAAAATATGCTAACGTTATATGTCTTGATTCCTTGTCCATCGCAACCGGTTTAATAGGTGTAGGAATCTTCTGGATTAATCCGATTCCTTTCTCTCTATATTTCTCATTAGTAACATTAATCAAATCTTCTAATGTAGAGCCTCTTAATCCTCTACTGTTCCAAGTTCCCATTTAACTTTTCTCCATTTATAATCTGTATAAACCTATCGCTAAGCGGTGCAGTAAATTTCTTGTTGCTTAAATATGATAAAGCACCATCTACATTGTCAAATTGTAATTCATAAGAATGTAATAATTGATATTTAAGTCCATATTCCCTTTTAAAATACGAATTAACCGACTGCTCACCATATTTTACATCTCCTATAATTGAATGTCCAATACTTGATAAATGTGCTCTTATCTGGTGTGTCTTTCCTGTTATAAGTAAAACCTTTAATAAGGTATATTCCTTATTATTGCAGATTGGAATATATTTTGTACGGATATATTCACCTTTAGAATCTATATTATCTTTAACAATTTTTACTTTATTATTCTTCCTGTCTTTAGTAAGATATCCTGTTATCTCTTCCTCTTTAGTAATAATTCCCCTTACAATACACAGGTAATATTTATGCATATCCCTGTTTCTTAATAGTTCTGCCATCGTCTGAAGTCCTGCCATAGATTTTCCAAATATCAGCATACCACTTGTATTTCTGTCTAAGCGGTTGCATACAGAAGGCTTAAATGTTTTAAATTCTGACTCTTTAATCTCATTATTATCAAGCATATATCTGATTAACTGTTCATTAACACTCATATCATTTACTTCAGCTTTCTGTGATAATTCTCCTGCCGGCTTATTATATAATATGAGGTTATCATCTTCATATATAATATTATGCACATCAATTTTTGACACTTTCTGCATACTGCTTATAATGTTATTCTTATCTGGTTTCGATGAAAATTTTTCTAAAGTCTCTTCTGTAAAAAATATCTTAATAATATCGCCCTCATTTAGCTTCTCGCTTCCATCAGACTTTTTATTATTAAGTGTAATATTTTTCTTTCTCAACATTTTATATATAAAACTTTTGTTAGCCTTGTCTAAATATTTACTTAGAAATTTATCGACTCTTTGATTAGCTTCGTTACTATTTATCTTAATTTCACGCATATTTTCCTCGCTATTTGACACATATTCTTAATTGTATTACAGAGTTTATTAATTTGTTTACATATATTTATATTTTCTTAAATAATTACTTTTAATTATTTTTTTTCTTTACCTTTGATATTACATTGAATATACTGTCATTAATTCACCTATTCGCTTATCATATTTACCCTGTTCATTTTTATCAAGTATTTCAACACTTTTCTTAAATTGTATAAAATCTTTAAATACTTTTACAGCAGATACCTTACATTCTGTTTCCAGGAAACTTCTTACATATTTTTCTATAACCACATTATCGTATTTATCAATTGGTGCATAGCAATATACCGAATTATCTCTTACTGCCGCTAATTCTATATTATATATTTTCTCAGGTGATGAAATTAATAAATCGCTTAATATTTTCACATTTTTATAAGCTGATATCTTCTTATATTTTTCTGCATCTCCTGTTTTGTATGGAAACATTACTAAATAAGCCACACCATATTTAGCAGCCGGGATAGCTGATACGGCAGCTAATACTGTAAATATGCTTTTAGTATGATGATATCTTATTATTCCTGTATAAAAAATAATTAATACTATAGCTAACAGAAGTAATGTCATACCAAGCTGTTTTAATTTGTTCTTATTAATATATCCATAATTACCTTTTTCAATTTTGTTCTTATTCTTCAATTTCTGTCACCTTTTCTATTTTAATGTTGCACTGTATATATTAAGAATTATTCTGTGTGGAACAATCTTCGTAAGAAGATATAATAACTTCATTGGTATTCCGTAAATAGATATTTCCTTTTTTTCAATTGAATCTTTTATTGCTTTATCAACTACATCAGAGGCATTTACCATAAATAAATCTTTGAACCAGGCTCGTTTGTGTTCACCCTCTGCAATAGAGAAGAAATCTGTCGCAACAGGTCCCGGACATACTGCAGTTACTGATATATCTCTGTTCTTAACTTCACATCTTAATGCTCTTGAAAAGCTTAATACATATGCTTTAGATGCCGCATAAACCCCGAAACCAGGTTGTGGTAAAAATGCTGAAGATGATGCCAGATTTATTATACGACTGTTTTTAACCATATACGGAAGCACCATATATGTAACTGATGTAAGTCCTGCACAGTTAGTATTAACCATTCCGACCGTTACATCATGTGCTGCTTCTCCAAAACTTCCTATTATTCCATATCCAGCACAATTAACAAGTAACTTAACACCCACATTTTCCTGCTTTAGCATCTTATTAAACCTGATATTAAAACCCGAATCAGTAATATCTTCACATACAATTATACACGGTTTATTAATACTGTCTCTTAATTCTTCAAGCCTGTCAAGTCTCCTTGCTATAATCCATATTTCATCTATATTTTTAAACATTCTATCAATCTTTAGTGCAAATTCTCTTCCCATTCCTGAAGATGCACCTGTTACAATTGCTATATTTTTCATATTATCACTTCTCCATTTCTGAGCATATTATGCGAAGAGGCGATGAGAAATTCGCGCAGGCGATTTCTCATCTGCCATAACGCTAATTGCTTCTTATGAAAGCAATTAGCTGTGAGAAAAGTAATTGCATCAGCATTACTTTTCTCACTGTTCTCTATTTCCGCAGACATTTAATTATGTTTATTTTTATGAACGTTTCTTATAGTTTTTTTCTTGTTTTTATTCTTATTTATTGTATTTTTGTTGTTCATTCCATCATTGCTTATATGAGTATATGACTTATTATTACCTTTATTGCCACTATTCTTATGATTGTTGTTTTGATTGTGACTAATCTGGTTGTGGCTATTCTTATTGTTTTTATTATTTTTATTGTCAGTACTTACATTAGTTTTACTACTATTTCCATATTTTTCATAGCTTGAACCATAATTTTTTCTAGGTCTTATAAGACAATTTTTATCAAAGCCTATCAAATCTGTTCTTCCAGCTTTAACTAATGCCTCATGCACTAAATCATAATTCTTAGGATTACGATATTGAATCAATGCTCTTTGCATAGCTTTCTCATGAGGATTAATAGGAACATATACAGGTTTCATTGTACGTGGGTCTAAACCTGTGTAGTACATACATGTAGATATAGTTGATGGTGTAGGATAGAAATCCTGTACCTGTTCAGGCATATATCCTAAATCTCTCAAATATTCTGCTAATGCAATTGCATCCTCTAATTTCGAACCCGGATGTGATGACATAAGATATGGTACAACGAACTGCTTTTTTCCCATCTTTTCATTTAATTTCTTATATTTATTAATAAACTTCTCATATACCGCATTTTCAGGCTTACCCATCATCTGCAATACATTATCAGATATATGTTCTGGTGCAACCTTAAGCTGTCCGCTTATGTGATGTTCTACCATTTCTCTCATAAATGTATCATCAGAATCACACATAAGATAATCAAATCTAATTCCTGAACGTATAAATACTTTCTTGACCTTCGGTAGTTCACGTAATTTCCTTAGTAACTTAAGATAATCCGAATGGTCTACTATCAGATTCTTACATGGTTTAGGAAATAAACACTGCTTATTAGGACAGACACCCTTAGTTAGCTGTTTATTGCATGAAGTATGTCTGAAATTTGCTGTAGGACCACCTACATCATGAATATATCCTTTAAAATCTTTATCCCATATTATCTGTTTTGCTTCATTTATAATTGATTCGTGACTTCTAGTCTGTATGATTCTTCCCTGATGAAACGTTAATGCACAAAAGCTGCAGCCACCAAAGCACCCTCTGTTGCTTACAAGGCTGAATTTTACTTCACTTATTGCCGGTACACCACCAGCTTCTTCATAAGACGGATGATAGTTTCTCATGTAATTAAGTGCATATACCCTGTCCATTTCCGCCTGACTAAGTGGCTTAGCAGGGGTATTCTGTACTACATAAATTCCATCGTTATACTCTTCTACAAGCTTTTTTGCCACAAATGGATCTGTATTACAATATTGAATATAAAAACTTCTCGCATAGGTTTCTTTAGATGCCTTTATTTCTGCAAAAGATGGCAACTTAATATAATCATATATATTCTCAAGAGTCTGAGTTTTATAGACAGTTCCTTCTATAAATGTAATATCTTTTACATTTATTCCCGCATTTAACGCATCTGCAATTTCAACAATAGACCTTTCACCCATTCCATAAGATATCAGGTCAGCACCACTATCCATTAAAATTGAACGTTTTACTTTATTAGACCAATAATCATAATGTCCAAGTCTCCTTAAAGATGCCTCAATTCCACCGATTATTATAGGTACATCTTTATATGTCTGTCTTATCAGATTAGAGTATACAACCGTCGCATAATCAGGTCTTTTACCCATAAGACCACCCGGAGTGAATGCATCTGTTGCACGTCTTTTCTTAGATACGGAATAATGATTAACCATTGAATCCATATTTCCACTCATAACCAGAAAGCCTAAACGTGGTCTTCCAAATGTATTAATACTATTCTTATCTCTCCAATCTGGTTGGGATATAATACCTACCTTATATCCATTTGCTTCTAATACTCTACTTATAATAGCATGTCCAAATGAGGGGTGATCTACATACGCATCACCTATTACAAATGCAAAATCCACCTCCTCCCAGCCTCTTTTAATCATATCTTCTTTAGATATTGGCAAAAAATCTTTAATCATACTGTTCTCCATTTCCGTAGACATTTATGTCGGAGGAACCGCGAGCTGAATCTCAAATTCAGCTCTGCGATAAACGCTAATTGCTTCTTACTAAAGCAATTAGCTGTTAGAAAAGTAATCGCATCAGTATTACTTTTCTAACTATTCTCCATTTCGCAGACATTTAATTTCGTCTTCTGTAAGTCTTCTATATTCGCCTTCATGCAGGTTTTCATCAAGTTCTAACCTTCCCATTGACAACCTTTTAAGGTAGATTACTTTTCCTCCGATACACGCAATCATTCTCTTTATCTGATGATATTTTCCCTCGCATATAGTTATCTCAACATCAGATATATTATTTGATTTTTCATTTTCTAATTTAGAATTATCCAATCCTTCATTACCTGATTTTACATTACCTGATTTAATGATTTCTAATTGAGCAGGTTTTGTTAATGTACCATCTTTTAACTTCAGTCCCTCTTTAAATCTTTTAATATGTTCTTCAGTTATAATGCCCTCAACCCTTGCAAAATATTTTTTGTCTATATGTTTTACAGGGGATAAAAGGCTGTGTGCTAACTTGCCATCATTTGTTATAATAAGCAATCCAACTGTATCCTTATCAAGTCTTCCGACGGGAAATAAGTCTTTTTTCCGTTCGCTGTCTATCAAGTCAATAACTGTTCTATCGTTATTATCAACAGTAGCCGACACTACTCCTGCCGGCTTGTTTAACATATAATATTCAAACTGTTCGTATGCTATGGTTCTTCCATCAAATGTAACTATATCTTTCTGTACATCTATCTTATAATCTGATGCTTTAACTATTGTATCATTGACCTTTATTCGCTTTTTTTTAGCATATTCTTTAGTCTCTTTTCTAGATGCAATTCCCATTTCTGAAAGAAATTTGTCAAGTCTTATTACTTTACTCATAATTTTCCATTCCCTGTGCTCTGTATCCCTCAGCAATTATATCTAATTCCTTACTGAACTTCTCTAACACATCAATATCATCAAGTTTATAAATCTTATAGAATTCGTCTTGAATCTTAATTATTTCACGCTTATTTGCAACATTATACAGATTCTGGATTGTGTTAAGAATCTCTGCAACCACATGTGCTTTAATCTGGAATGAATTCTGTGAGTCCATAATCTCGCTTCGCACAGACGACATCTCTTTATCTAAAGCTATTACCGCAGCTGCTGCACCACTAAGTCTTTCTCTTATATGTGGTGGCATATTCTGTCGATATTTATACTGTAATGAATGTTCTATAGTAGCCCAGAAATTCATTGCAAGTGTTCTAATCTGTATCTCCACATTAATGCGTTTTGTTCCCGTAAGCGTCATTACATCATAGTATACTATAAGATGATAACTTCTGTATCCACTTGGCTTTGTATTATTGATATAATCCTTTTCAGCCTTAACAGTCATATCACTTCTGTTCTTAATAATGTCTACAACAGTATATATATCCTCAACAAACTGACATATAATTCTTATTCCTGCAATGTCCTCAATCTTTTTTTCTATATCTTCAAATTGAATCTTCTTCTTCTGCATCTTCTCAAGAATACTTGATATCTTCTTAACTCTTCCATTGACCTCTTCTATAGGTGAATATTTCCCTGCATTTCTGTGTGCCTTAATTAAATATTCAAACTTAACCATCAGTTCATCAACAGCTAACTGATATGGTTCTAGTAATTCTCTCCATAATTGTATTTCCATTTAAACAACCATTCCCTTTCTAAATCACATACCTGCATAAACCGTAATACTTCCTCGACCATTCTTCTTAGAACAATACATTGCACTATCAGCAGCATTAACTAATTCTTCAAATTCCGAACAATATGTAGGATATGTTGCAATACCAATACTTATGTTAATAAATATTTCTTTATTATCATATTCAAATTTTTTTGTCTTAATTTCATTTTGCAATTCTTCACATATTTGTCTGACCTCTTCAGAATCTTTATCAGTATATACAATAACAAACTCTTCTCCACCGTACCTTACTGGAAAGCCATCATATATTTTAGCATATTTGTTTGCAATTTTGCCGCAAAAACTAATTACCTCATCACCAAAAACGTGTCCATATGTATCATTAATATTTTTAAATTTATCAATATCAAATAATACAACTGAAATTTTTCTATTTTTATCAATATAATTTTCCTTAAATGTATCCGACATTACATTAAAGTGTCTTCTATTATAGATATTGGTAAGTGGATCTTTTATCGCCATTGTACGCATCTTCATATATAAAAGCGAATTAGTGATTGAAAGTGTAATCTGGTTACTGAGATTTTGAATGAAGTCTTTGTTTTTCTCAAAAAATTCATTCTTACAACTGCCAAATGTATATACACAGTACGCATTTTTACTAATTGTTGCCGGAATAACTATTAATGATTTTATTGTACTGCCTGTTATATATTCATATTTAACACTTGCATAATTAGATATCTCAATAACAATATTATGATTATGACACTCATTTATACATCTTATGCTTTCAATTTCCTTAATAATTTCTTTGTTAATACCACTTTCTTTTGTATATTCAGAATGTTTAATAACATTCACATCTTCATTTGGTTCATTGCTTACTATGCCTATACTTACAAGATCACACTTCAATCCATCCATAATCGCATCTATGGTAATCTTAAGCATCTTATCAATATCTAACGAACTCGTGAAAGTCTTCATTATATAATTCTGGAGCTGAGTTTCCTCGCTACTCCTTATAATTTGTTCATTAGCCTCCTGAAGTTTGAATCTCTGTATACTCAGTTGTTCATTCGCATGTAATAGCTTTGCCTGTGTGACTTTCATACTATCATTTTCTTCTCTGTTAACTGTAGCGATTCCATTAAGACAATTGATTTTAATATATAATTTATTTAAAACTTCTGCCTGAATATCTAATGCTACATACTCACAAAAATATATAATTATAATAAATGCCATAAATACAAATACATAGAAATTATTTATCCCATTAAATATAATCTCAAATAATGTTACTCCTAGCATTGGCAGACTGCTTAAAAATATCGCCTCAAACCTAGAATAAATCTCAGTAACATCATATGTAACAAATAACTGCAAAGTAATTAAGCAATATAACATAACATAAATTATACTGTTAATTATAAAATTTTTTGCATTAAATACAATTATCACAGTCAGGCTCAACTCTAACATCTTTATAATTATATACAGGAAGTCTGATTTAAAGAAATCATATTTTCCAAACACAAATTCCAACATAAATAATAATGCAAACGAAAGAAAAATATATATATTTATCTTCGCAACATCTTCATTAAATGTATAGAATATAAGATGATATATGCAAAGTCCTACAACTAATATCATATTAAAGAGTGATGATCTTTTTTTTACAATTAAGAGTTCTTCTTCGTTAAGCAATTTAATTCCTCCAATAAATTTCTATAACATCTCCATCTTTTAACTTACTTGTAAAATCACATTTAATTCCGTTTATAGTGGTTACTAGTTCTTTTCCCCCTGCCACACTTGTATCAAAATGATAAAAATCCAATATATCAACGAAGATATATTGTTTCTTATTCTTTAATACCACAACAGTTCCATTTACTGTAATTATCATATTAGCAGTTGTATTTTCATTAACTGTTTTATTATATTCAAAATCGTTCTCTAAAATCTCAACTATCTGATTATCTTTATAATCTTCTTCATCTTCCCTATATTCAGGTTCATATTCATCATCTTCAAAATCTATGCTGAAGTTCTCATATACTTTCTCATCTTCATTAGAAATCTTATTATTAACCTTAACACGCTTCTTATTGAAATCTATATCCATAAATTTAAGAACCTGTCCTAATGTATAATAATTAAGAATCTCTATCTTATCTCCCTGACATATGTTATAATCTCCCGACTTAAGTTCACCATTTACTTCAACAAATCTTGGACAATCTATTGCCTGTCCGTTAACTATAAACCTCATCGTCTGTTTATATTCAGGAAGCCCTTCTATATTCTGGCTTGCTGGTTTACCATATGTAGATTCCTCAATTACAATATTATCATTCTTAGCTATCTTAGAATTAATATTAGCTTCTTCGCCATTAATGGTTATTACCGCCGGTTCACCAATTGTGCCTCTTACCAGGCGTTTCTCGCTATTAATTGTGAATTCAAGAGCTTCTCCACGTCTTGGAAATAATCCGTCATTCGGAAAACCTATTTGCATGGCAGCATCTATTACCGTAAGTTTATCATTATCATAAAGTTTAATTCTTTCATTATTAACATTAATGAATATGAAATTATTCTTATGGTCATAATAGCTCATACAGATACCGATAGGTGTAACAAGAAGTGGATCTTTCTTAATACCCTCCTGCATAAAATTAACTTCCGTAAGAACTTCTTCACCTCTTAATGCAACTCGTTCATTTGGGATATCAAGATATTTAGCAAGATTTTCTGTAAAACCTGCTGCCTTTCCACCGCCCCCTACGACGAACACTGCACTTACACTCTTGCCGCCATTTAACTCTAGTATCTTATTGGCTATTTCCTTTGTTATTGACTCTACAACACTGCTGTATGCTTTTTTTACTTCATCAGGTGCTATCTTCTGCTTAAGTCCCATAATATCTTTGAAATTAATCTGTCTCTTCATCAGTGAACCACGCTTTATCTTCTCGGCAGTATTAAAATCAACGAGATATTTTGAAACCAGACTCTCTGTAATCTCATCTCCTGCTCTTGGAATCATTCCGTAAGCAACTATGCTTCCGTCTTTAGTAATAGAAATATCACTTGTACCTGCGCCAACGTCAACTAATGCAATATTTAATAATCTAAATTTTTCAGGAATCGCTATATTGATAGCTGCTATAGGCTCTAAAGTAAGATTTGCAATATTTAAGTCTGCATTTTCGACTGCTGCATACAGACCATCTACTACGTCCTCTGGTAAAAATGTAGCCAGTACATCGGCTGATATCTTCTTAGCCTTATGTCCCTCAAGATTAGTAATCGCAAAATCATTAAGATAATACTTAATTACTGTATATCCGACACAGTAGAATTTAATCTCATGTTCATTTTCTCTTATTATCTCGTAGGCCTTCTCGACTCCCATGGAATCTAATGAATAAATCTGTTCACTTGTAACAGGTCCTTCCTGTGGAAGTTCATAATCAATATGTACGGTAATGGTTCTAAGAACTCGTCCGGCTGCCGCAATACATACATCTTTCAAAGGCATATTAAGTTGTATCTCTAACTCTTTCTTAACCTTGGAAATAGTATCAGACACCTTGGATATATCATGAATCTGCCCATCCATCATCGATCTTGTCTCATGCTCTTTAGAATAATGTGCAACGACATTAAACTTATTATTGCTTTCAAGATAACCTACTGAACCTACAATACTTCTTGTACCTATATCAAGTCCGAAAACTAAATTCTTTTTATTAATATTAATATTGCTTTCTGACATTGTAATCCTCCAACTAAATGGTATTATATCATATCTATATTATCATAAATCCACCTAAAACTCTAGTAATTTTTCTATCTGGCTAATCGTATTATCAATCGAAAAACTATTATCAATCATTGCATCTGTTTTATCTTCAAAATCTTCATAATTAAGCTGATTCTTTATAACAGCCTTAATAGCATCTTCTTCCATTCCACGCCCTGATTTAAGTCTTTCAATTCTTATTGAATCATCTGAATAAATGTACCAGATTTTATCACATATCTTACTACAGCCTGATTCAATAAGTAGTGCAGCCTCGACAACAAACTTATCTGTTCCGTTTAACTTATTCTCTCTTTCAATCCTATTCTTAATTTCATCAATCACTGCCGGATGAACTATATTATTAATCGTTTCTAACCGGCTTTTATTATTAAATACCAGACTTGACATTACTTTTCTGTCTATTTCGCCATCACTCTTAAGTATATCATTTCCAAATTCATTGACAATTCTATCATATACTGCATTGCCCTTACTCATAAGTTCATGTGCAATTTTATCTGCTTCAAATATAGAGAATCCAAACTTCTCATTAAGTATCTTTAAAACTGTTGATTTTCCGGTTCCTATTCCTCCGGTTATTCCAATTATCATTTTAATCCTCATTTCTAAATACATTAGTATATTAATGTGCTTCTAGCCAGTTTTTACCAATTCCAAGGCCTATTTCCATATTAACACGAAGCTGCATGGCATTCTTCATTTTGTCTTCAAGTATATTCTTAACTTCTTCGATTTCGTCCTCATATGTCTCAACTAACAGTTCATCATGAACCTGAAGCACAATTCTTGACTTTAACTTTCTGTCTAATAATTCTCTGTCAACATTTATCATTGCAATCTTAATTATATCTGCAGCAGTTCCCTGAATAGGCGAATTCATAGCTATTCGTTCACCAAAAGACCTCTGCATAAAGTTGCTTGATTTAAGTTCAGGAATTGGTCTTCTTCTACCTGAAAGTGTTGTTACATAACCATTTTTCTTTGCATCGGCTACGGTTTTATCAAGAAATTCCTTAATCTTTGGATATGTCACAAAATACTGTTCTATATATTCTTTTGCTTGTTTTCTTGAAATGCTAAGGTCCTGACTAAGTCCAAATGAACTTATTCCGTAAACGATACCAAAGTTAACTGCCTTAGCGTTACTTCTCTGTGTATCTGTAACTTCTTCTAATGGTGTATTAAATACCTTAGATGCAGTAATTCTATGAATATCCTGTGCTGATTTATATGCTTCTATAAGATTTTCATCATTTGAAATATGTGCAAGCACCCTTAATTCTATCTGTGAATAGTCCGCATCAATGAACACACAACCCTCCTTAGGTACAAACACTCTTCTGAATTTCTTGCCCATATCCATTCGGATTGGAATATTCTGAAGATTAGGCTCTGTGCTGCTTATTCTTCCTGTTGCAGTAATAGTCTGGTTAAACTTACCATGTATTCTACCATCACTTCTAATATAATTCGCCAGTCCATCTGCATAGGTTGACTTTAATTTAGTTAATTGTCTGTATTCTAGTATCTTATTAACCACGGGATAATCAGGTGCTAATTTTTCTAATACCTCTGCTGATGTGGAATATCCGGTTTTCGTCTTCTTGCCACCCTCAATTCCCATTTTAACAAATAATATCTCTCCAAGCTGCTTAGGTGAATTAATATTGAATTCAGTACCGACTTCTTCATAAATGTCTTTCTCTAACTTAACGATTTTTTCACCTAGAACTTTACCATATGCCGCTAATTCATCTCTTTCTATCATTATACCCTCATTCTCCATACGGTTAAGGGCATATATTAAAGGCATCTCTATATTATTAAATAGTTCTAACTGCCCGCTGTTCTTTAATTCAACCTCAAGAATGTCCTTTGACATAAAAGGGACTGCTGCACTGTATGAACTGTATTTTATAAAGTTTTCTGTCTGCTCACCGATAGCTTTATCAAATGTATCTTTACCTAATAATTCACTTTTTGATGGTAATGTCATATTTAAGTAATCTCTGGCAATATCGTCATAATTATAAGTATCTTTAAGAGGATTCATAAGATAAGCTGCAATCTCATTATCAAATATCTTATCTGAATTAAATTCATCATTATCAATATATTTAAGATGTCTCTTAAGATTAATAAGACTAATTCTTACCTTGTTGTCCACAAAAAGTTTCTTAAGATTTTCCTTAAGATAATCATCATTAATAAACCACTGTTTCTTAATAACATAGATTTCCTCTGTTGAAAATGCAATGGATAATGCAGTAATCTCTTTACTTTCATCATCGCCACTTATATTAAGACCGATATCAGAGGCTTTATATGCCTTTTTAAATATTTTTCCTGCTTCATCATAATCTTCTATAAGTTTTCCTTCGATTTTTATATCAGAATTATCTGAATCTTTAATATTTTTATCGAATTTACTGATAATACTTTTGAATTCTAATTTCTTCATGATTTCATATGCTTTTTCAGTGAAGATGTTATCAAGTTCTGTTTCTGCAAAATCAAGTTCAACAGGAGATTCTATATTAATCGTAGCAAGAGTTTTACTCATAAATGCTTTATCTTTGTTATTCTCTAAATTCTCTTTTAATTTCTTCTTAGTAATCTCATCTATATGTTTATACAGATTCTCAACCGAATGATACTGGACTATTAACGATGTGGCTGTTTTCTCACCGACTGATGGCACACCGGGTATATTATCTGCTGTATCACCCATAAGTGCCTTCACATCTATAAATTCTATCGGTGTTACCTGATATTTCTCCTCTACCTGCTTGTCATAATAGTTCTCAACTTCCGTAGTACCTTTCTTAGTCTTTGGAATACGGATTAAGATTTTATCTGTAGCAAGCTGAAGTAAATCTCTATCACCTGTAATAACACTTACTGACATATTCTCTTTCTCACCACGTTTTGCTAATGTACCAAGTACATCATCAGCTTCATAGCCCGGCAGTTCTACAATTCGTATATTCATAGCCTGTAAGACTTCTTTAATAAGAGGCACCTGTTTTCTTAATTCTTCTGGCATTGGTTTTCTTGTTCCTTTGTACTCTGCATACATTATATGTCTGAATGTCGGCTGCTTAACATCAAATGCCACTGCAAGATTGGTAGGATTCTCCTCCTCAAGTATCTTAAACATTATATTAAGAAAGCCATAAACAGCATTAGTATGAAGTCCTGCTGAATTAGTTAAATCTGGAACTCCATAAAATGCTCTGTTTAAAATACTGTGTCCATCTATTAATACTAATTTTTTTTCCACTTTTTCCTCATTTCCGCATCATAAACATACAATGTTAAATAATGCATTTACAACATATATTTTATATAATTTAAAATAAACTCTACAATTTTTATAATTAATATTTTATAAATTACTTTATATAAGCTTTATTATTTGTATTATACTAACTGCTAATGCACAAATTTCTGCCAAGGCAACAATAACATTTTTATATACATTTCTTTTAAATATCAAATCTGCCCTGTTCTCATATTCCGACAGACGATTTTCTAATTCTCCTCGTATGTCAAACGATTTGCCTGAATCATTTTCGATTCTCTCAAGACCTACTCTTATCATATAGTGTATCTCTAATTCATCTCTGCAATCATAACATTCTTTGGCATGATTCACAAATTCATCATAATATTCACTTTCTAATGTATCATCTATAAATTTAGGAAGTAACCTGTTAAATTCTTCACATTTCATAGTCATTCTCCATTCCGGATAATTAATATAATTATTAATATGCAACACTAATAATATACCAAATTTCTAATGATTTATAAAGGATTAATTTAGTATCTATGCGTTATATGGAATTTCAAAATAATCTAATAGTAATTTATAATTATCCTGTGCCGAGCGGCAGGTATCAGTAAGATATCCCGGCTCATTTTCAAATTCTTTTAAGCCACGATAGTAATATAACTTATGCCTGTCATCAATTATAAATGGAACAATATTATGTTTTAGACATTCCTTATCATTTTCTTTTTCATCTATCAAACCTAATTTCTGACAAAAATAGTCTATATCCTAATATTTTATAATTTTAAAATACCATAAAATATTTAAAATTCATTGACAAGTTTTAGTTAAAATGATAAAATGTTTTCTGCACGAATTACAACGCAGGTGTGGCGGAATGGCAGACGCATCAGACTCAAAATCTGACGGTGGCAACATCGTGCGGGTTCAAGTCCCGCCACCTGCACTAACTTTAAAAGGTATATAGATTAGTTTCTATATACCTTTTTTATATCATTCTTAATTTTATTTCCAACAGCTTAATAGTTTGACATCAATATTTTTTGTCCTATAGCTCTCATTTCATCATATAGGTTCTTTTAGTATATCGGCTATTTCATTACTATGCAGAAAATTTCGTCACATTTTCTATACAATAATAAAATAATATATACATCCTAAAGTACCTCCCACTCTCCATTTAGACTGAAATTACTTGCCATATTTTCAGCTTCATTTACAATTTTTTTATCAAAACCTATTATGTTAAGAAGCTTAATTGCATTTCTTGATGTTGCTCTGCCACTTAATAATCTGTAACTAAATAAAACATCATCATCTTTAACATCTTCCGTAAAATGATAATTAGAATAAATATTCTCTAATATATTTGTAAGTTCTATGTCATGTGTTGCCGCAAAGCAAAGTGCGTTCTTATCAGTAAGTGATTTAAGTATATGAGAAGATGCCGCTATTCTCTCTATAGTATTAGTTCCTCTTAATACCTCATCTACAAAACAAAGAGTTGGTATCTCATCATTAATACTATCTAAGATTCTTTTAATTGATTTAATCTCTACAATATAATAACTTTCATTATTAGTTAAATTATCACGTAAAGACATAGATGTATATAATTTATAGAAACAGGTCTTGTAACTTTTAGCTGTACATGTATAAATAGTCTGGGCTAAAATGCTGTTAATTGCAATAGTTTTTAAGAAAGTTGACTTACCAGAAGCATTAGAACCTGTAATAAGAACGCTTCTGTTTTCATTAATAGTATTAGCTACAGGATTAGCTATCATCGGATGATAAATTTCATCTGTATTAACAATCTTTTCCTTTGTAAATTCTGGCTTACAGGTATATATAAGCATCTTTCTGAATGATGCAATGGCAATTCCCACTTCTAATTTACCAAATGTCACAAAAAGCTCCTCGACTGTTCCAAGATTACTCTGTGTTGCCCCAAGAACTGAGTTGAATTTAATAATGTCCGCATGGAATAACATTCTAATATATTCCATAATAATCTCACCAAGAGAACCGCTATTTCCATTCATTGATATCCAGAATATCCCCTTACTGATACTCTTTAACTTATCTAAATCACTTTTAACTGTATTAATATATGATGAAATACCCTCATTATCTAACTTAATAAGAGCATTTCCACAATTTATCATATCCATCAGATATTTCAGACAGGTGAAATATGACTCAATTTCTGCTTTTTCTTTATAATATGTTCCGACATTTACAAATACCATAACTATCAGCATTACCATTCCTGTAATTGGCTTTATAAACAACATTACAAATGATGCCACAAGCAGAATATCCATAATAATGTGTTTTAGATTACTTCTTTTACCAAGACCTATGAATCTATCGATAAATTCTGTTAATGAAATTGACTTTGTTCGTCCAAGACGTGCAAATACCTCCTGAATCTTGAACGTCTCCTCTTCATTTTCCTGAAAATATGTTGCTAATTTATCTCTTTCCTTCAATACCTCTTCATCAAATTCAGGTGTTCTTAATATTTTATATAAATATTCCTCACCAGATGAAGAAAAAGTGTTATTTAACAACATAAAAATACTATCCATATCTAAATCGTTCCAGGTTATATCATCGATAGAAAATGTATTTTCGGCATTTTTCTTATAATAAGCAGCTATTTTTTCAAATTCTGCTGCTTCATATTCTCTATCGGGAGGTGTACCAAAACCCTCTTTTATCTTTTTTCTTAGTTTTTCTAATTCACGTTTTCTAAATTGTATTGAATTATATAGAAAGATTGCAAATACTACCACTATAATTGCAATATAATATTTAACCATATATTCTAAATGCCCTCCTGTTTTCATAATAATTATGTTGCATAGTATAACACATTATTTTTATGCTAACAAGTTTCACATACTAAATTATATTTACACTAACAGGATTTACAACAAAAAACACATACTAAAAAGGTCATATAATAATCAGTTGAATACCTGAATATTATATGACCTTTATTTAATCACATAAAATTATCAATACTATTTTAAATAATTATTTATATTTAGAATGTTATAAAGAATTTTGCAATAAATAACACTGCAAGTACATATGTTAAGACAGATACTTCTTTTCCTCTGCCTGTGAATAATTTGATTAATGAATATGAAATTAATCCGATTCCAATACCATTACCAACACTACCTGTTATAGTCATAAACATTAATAATAATGCTACAGGTGCTGCTGATGCCATATCAGAATAATCAACTTCTTTTAATGAGCTAATCATAAGAAAACCAACATATACTAAAGCTGCTGATGTAGCTGGTGCCGGGATAATACCTGCTATTGGTGCAATAAACATACATGCAAGGAATAATAATCCTGTAACAAGCGATGTAAGACCTGTACGTCCACCTGCCTCAACACCTGAAGCTGATTCGATGAATGTTGTAACTGTTGATGTACCTGTACATGCACCTACGCATGTTGCTAATGAGTCAGAAAGCATTGCCTTATTCATACCAGGCATATTTCCTGATTCATCAAGCATGTTAGCTTTCTTAGCTGTTCCATATAATGTTCCGATTGTATCGAACATATCTACCATGCAGAATGTAATAATTGTCATAACTGCTGAGAATACACCGATTTCAAATAATCCGCCAAAGTTAAATTTGAATAATGTGTAATGTGCCATATCTTTGAAAGGTGGTAACCATGTTCTGCCTTTAAGAGCATCAAATGGGTTAACATCTAAGAATATAAATTCTCCTGCCCAATAAATGATTGTACTTGCAATCATACCAAGTAAAATTGATGCTTTAATCTTCTTATGACTTAATGCTGCAATTACTATAATTCCTACAAACGTAGCAATTACACCGATTACCATTAATTTATATAATTCTGGACCCATTGCTTTCTTAGTATCACTTGGACCTGCATTGAAGAAAGTATCTAACATTGTATATAAATTACCTTTATCATCATAAATACTCCAGTTAGTTGTAAGACCTATATGAATAAGCATCATACCAATACCTGCTGGAATACCAAGTCTTACTGCAAGTGGAATAGCATCTACTATCTTCTCTCTTACTTTAAGTAATGTTAAAATAGTAAATAAGATACCTGAAATAAGAATAATTGATAATGCAGCACCAAAACCTTTTTCATAAGATGTATAACCTGCTGCTGAACAAATTGCAACTACTACTGATGCAAAGTATGAGTTAAGTCCCATACCAGGTGCTAATGCAAATGGCTTATTAGCAAGTAATGCCATAATCAATGTGCCTGCTGCTGATGATAATACAGTTGCAAGGAATACTGCATTCCACAAACCGCCTGTACCATCTGTCGGACAAGTAGCTCCCCCAGCTCCAAAACCTGTTAATAAATTAGGATTGAGAGCAATGATATAAGCCATTGTCATAAATGTAGTAATACCTGCTAATACTTCAACTTTAACAGTTGTATTATTAGCCTTTAGTTTGAAAAATCTTTCTAACATTCAAACTTCCTCCTTTTAAAATTGTAAAACCGCTTCCTTAAAAAAGCGGTCTACAATGAGTATACTATGAAGTTTCTACATTTGCAAGGAAAAGTAAATTTTGTAAAAAATAGCTAAATAAAATGCTATTTTTTATAAACCTATACTCTATATTTATATATCATATAATTATACATATAACCCCGCCATTGCTTTCATTTGTAATCTTTTCTAATGTATCTTTTAATTTATTCTGAGTTTCATCTGAAAGCTTCTCTAATTTATTACGAATACCCTCTTCTACAATCTGTTCGATAGATTTGCCAAATATATTAGTTTCAAATATTCCATTTTCATTCTCTTCACCATTAGATTTTATGTAATCAATGAGATCTTTTGCCTGAGCCTCATTACCGACAATTGGTGCAATTTCTGTAAGCACTTGTGTTTTTATCATATGAATTGATGGTGCTTCTGCCTTTATCTTGATTCCGTATTTACTTCCATTCTTAATTATCTCAGGCTCACCTAATACTATTTCTTCCTTAGACGGTGTAACGACACCATACCCTCTGAAATTAACGTCTGCCATCGCATTTGAAAACTTATCATATTCATTCTTAAGGCTTGAATAATCCTTTAAGGCATTGATAAGATTATATTCATTATCAATCTCCATTCCTGTCAGATCACTAAGAACCGTATAATAATGTTTATCTTCCATTTCAAGATTAACATCAATATTTCCTGTCGATAAATCTTTCTTATCAATCTTAGAATGTTTAATATATTCTGAAGTTATATCCTTAAGCCTGAATGTGTCTTTTACACTTCTCATATTAGAGATAAATTCTTTTACAGTATCAATTATACTTTTCTTAAAATAATGTTCATCATCTAACATTTCCACCCATTTAGGAATTCTAAAGCTTATCGTTGAAATAGGAAATTCGTACAGAACCATTTCTAATATTTTATTTATCTCATCTTTCTTTAGCTGTGCACAATTTATAGGAATTACCGATACCTGATTTCTTGAAGCTATATCCTCAGCAAGACTAATTGTCTCCTTAGCATATGGTTTTTCTGAATTGAGCAGAACCACAAATGGCTTTCCCAGACTTTTAAGCTGGTTAATCGTTCTTTCCTCAGGCTCTACATAGTTCTCTCTCGGAATCTCACCGATTGAACCATCTGTCGTAATTACAATACCTATTGTAGAATGTTCATTAATTACTTTCTTAGTTCCAATCTCCGCTGCCTTTGTAAATGGTATATCATAGTCAAACCAAGGTGTTTTGACCATTCTCTCCACATTATTCTCAATATGACCGGTTGCACCCTTTGTCATATATCCTACACAGTCAATCAGTCTTATTTTCACTGTCATTTCAGGAGATATCTCAATTTTGGCAGCTTCTTTAGGAATGAATTTAGGCTCTGTAGTCATTATGGTCGTTCCCGTTGCGCTCTGCGGAAGTTCATCTTTAGTTCTTTCCCTGATATTCTCATCTTTAATCTCCGGAATTACCATCAGGTCCATAAATCTTTTAATAAATGTTGATTTTCCGGTTCTTACAGGTCCGACTACTGCAAGATAGATTTCTCCATTTGTTCTCTTATTAATATCTTTATATACATCATATAAATTCGATTTCTCCATAGAAATACCCCCTTGCTATGCTTATACAATATATGCAAGAGGGTATTGATTTATGTTTAATTTTCAGTCTAGGATATTAAAAATCTCTTTAGGCTATATTTATTTATGCATTGAGAAACTGTTCATTTCATAGTTTTTTAAATTATCGTGAACATTACGTTCGTCTGCCTGACTAATAAGTTTATCTCTGGATTTCTTTGATTTAAGTACATCTGCATGTCTGCTAGGGCCACCTACGCATCCGCCCTCACAGGCCATTCCTTCTATAAAATCTGCCGGGAGTCTGCCTGCTTTAAGTAACAATAAAGCCTTTTTGCATTCTGCAGTTCCATCACATTTCATAACATTTATATCTGCATTTTCACCTGTCTCTTTCAGACATTCCGTAACAGCATTAGCAACACCACCACCATTACCGAACCTCTTACCAAATACACTTGCTTCCTGCAATGTATTCTCCTCAGGCATAAGCGTTACATCTCTAGCTCTTAACATCGCTCTTATCTCACCAAATGTAAGCACATAATCTGCATTATTCTCGAGACTTTCATCTGCTGCCTCGCTCTTCTTAGCCACACATGGTCCTATAAATACAGTAACCACATCTGGATCCTGTGCCTTTAACATTCTTGAAACTGCACACATAGGTGATACTGTAGTAGAAACATTCTCTAACAATGTTGGAAAATGTTGTTTAATAAGATTAACAAATGCCGGACAGCATGAAGTTGTCATCTTCTTGCCCTCTTTAAACGCTGCCGCCCACTCCTCTGCTTCTGAAGCTGCAGTCATATCTGCACCTAAACCAACTTCCACCATATCAGCAAAACCAATCTTCATAAGTGCTGTTCTCCAGCTTGCCATCGTAATATCATCACCAAACTGTCCCTCAGTAGAAGGTGCTAACATAGCAACAACTCTTTTTCCTGCTCTTATATCATTTATAATATCTACTATAAATGATTTAGAACTGATTGCACCGAATGGACAACTGTGAATACATTTACCACACTGGATACATTTTGTCTCATCTATTTCACACAGGCCATTCTCGTCCATAGTTATTGCATCAACAGGACAGCTTCTCTTACATGGTCTCATAAGATCTGCAATCGCATTATATGGACATGCCTTTGAACATTGTCCACACTCCTTACATTTAGATGGATCTATATATGCTCTGTCCCTTGTCATTGATATTGCCCCAAAATGACAAGACTGCTGACAGGCCTTTGCCATACATTTCTGACAATTATCTGTTACAACATATCTTGAAATCGGACATCCTTCACACGCGGAATTAATAACCTGTACAATATTCTTACTGTGCTTCTCTCCCGGACATTTACCCTCAGCAAGTCTTATTCTCTGTCTGATTACTTCTCTTTCCTTATAAATACAACATCTGAAATGTGCCTGTGGTCCCGGAATTAATTTATATGGAAGTTCCTCTTTCATATCGTCAAGTTCACCGGCATATGCAAGTTTCGCAACCTCATAAAGTAAATCATGCTTAATTTTTAAAATAGTAGCGTCATTAGATACCATATTAGAACTCCTTTCTAATATCAAAGCTCATAGTTTGTTAAATTAATAACTATCTCCTATTCTAACACGTATTAATAAATTTTCCTACTATAATATGAGCTTTTTTGTTATTTTTTTATTTTTTCCTAAATACAACAAAGGTGCCACCTATTGGTGACACCTTCATATATATTCTGTTATACTATATATGCCAATATATCATATGGCATTTTGCTTATTTTCCATCTCTTCTTTATGCCTAACACTAGTAATCTCAAAAATCTCTGATAAACTTATTACTATTCTTTTGTAATCCCAATATATTGAATAGCCATCAGTTTCAACTTCGTCAAATAATTTCACATCTTTTAAATCATAAAATCTGACAGTTTCGACCTTATCTGCCAAATTGAGATATATAACATTTCCGCTATCCAGTTCAATTAACAGACGATATCCATACTTTGCTTCAACATCTCTAATCTTAGCCATAAAAATCCCTCCTATAATTTTATATTATAATAATAAAATATTTTTTCAATAATATCCACCCACTTTTAGAGGTATTTTTAGTGAAAAAAGCACAAAACTAATCAAAGAAATTCTTAAGCTCTGACCTTGATTTAATCTGCAATTTACTGAAAATAGTCTTAAGATTACTCTTCACAGTACCAACTGCGATATAAAGCTGGTCAGCAATCTCCTTATTAGATAACCTGTCAGCTGCAAGTCTGGCAATCTGAAGTTCTCTTTTAGTAAGTCCATAGTCCATATCTTCTCTGTATGAATTCTGGACACTTTTGAACTTTCTGTCATATTTACGGTAACATGTGATTACATCATTCATAAAATTTATTCTGTCCTGATGTTTTGCATCGGCTTCATATATATCTTCTATCAAAGAATAATTCTCCACAAAAGGAATAATAAACTTATCATTCTTAGCTATATCTACTGCTTCATTTAAGAACTTGATTGCCTTAACTTTATTACCTAATTTATAATTAGCATGTGCAATAAATATGTATAAATAGATTTCAAAGAGTATATTATTATATACCTTTGTAGAACCTAACATCTGTCCGCTTATTCCTAAGAATTTAGAATATTCATTATTAGAAATCAAGTATCTTGCATAGATAATATTTGCCATTACAAGGGGTAAAATCGGACATCTTACTTCTATACTCTTCTCATCCTTCAGCCAGTTAGGTATTGAACTTGGCTTTCCGATAAGCATATACATATATCCCTCACACAAATCAGCCATAGATGATTTATCATTTTCTCCGGTATTCTCAATCTTCTTTCTGATACTCTGGAAATTATATTTAATATTATCATAGTCACCCTGAAAAGCTGATATCCTTACCATCAGAAACATTGTACATATGTATACATTAACCTGCCCTCTTGTCTCTGCCATATATAATGCCTTCTGGCATAACAGTTCAGCATCTTGAAAATTGCCCTGATTGAACAATATTTCTGCTCTCATTACTGCCTCTAAACCTTTGCTGTTACCCGCCGTAAGTTTGTAATAATAAATCATTGTTTTTTCAAAATTCTCTAACTCTTTTACTGCTTCGCCACTCTTACTATGAAAACAGCCAAGCACCGATGGGTTCTTGAAAATGATACTTATCTTATCTGAATATATTGACGATGGTGACTGCATATATTCATATGCTTTCACATACATATCATACATTTTATTAAGGTCATTATATTTACCAAAAGAATTAATGAACATAACTTCGCCATGTAAAATGTCTTTCTCACGTTGTCTTAAATACTTAGAATTATCTATCATCTCAGTAATTATTTCACATTCTTTATTAAAGAAATCTTTCTCATTGTATATAAATAATGCAAATGAAAAAATAATACTTCTTCTTAGATTCTGTTCCTTAGTCTCTAATGACACACCTGATACTATCTGTAGAAACATATTCTTATTATCTTTAGTAAGGTGTGGAACAATATCCTCTAATGAAATGCTCATATAATAAATATCATCATATTTTCTTATCTTATAATAATATTCAAGAGCCTGATAGTAATTCTCATTCTCTTCATACCATTTTGCAGCTTTCTCATAAACACGTTTCTTAACTATTATATCTAATTTATCAAATTCTGACTTAAGATAATATCTTAAAATTGAATGTGTGAAATATTTTCTATCCCTGGAATCATACCTTATAAACGAATTAGATTTTAATAATTTCTTGATTTCGTCAGCAGTTAATTCATCTCCACCGATAAATAATGCCTGTTTAAGCGAAAAACTGTCATAAATTGATATTAAAATCAGAAAGTCCTGTTCTTCTATAGATATCTTATCCCAGATTGCCTTACATACAAGCTTATCTATTCCTGCATCCGGTTCAAATTCATTATTAGACAGATAATGTAACATTTGCAGATAGATTGCACTAATCCAGCCCTCTGTATACTTGAATAGATAATCCACTTCACTGTCATCTAATTTAATTCCACATTCCCTGAAATACATTTTGATTTCTTCGTGGTTGAATTCTAAATCACTCTTACCGATATAATTAATTCTGTTATTGAAAATCAGGTCAATCATCGATGTTGATTTAACAGTCTGTGTAAGTACGACAAACCTTACCGAATCCTCAAACACATCTAATAATTTAATAATCGTTTTTCCTATTATCGTATTAGAAATATACTGAAAATTATCAAATACAACTATATATTTCTCTGGCAAATCAAGTTCAGATAATATACCTGCTATTTTATTAGACATCTCTAAGTCTTCCGGACAACCAACAGCCCTTAACTTTCCTGCTATAACACTGTCAATATTATGTATATGATTACATATTTCCTCAAAGAAATATTCCCTGTCATCATTTTCGATAGTCATCCATAACACAGGTTCATCTACATTATTTAGAAAATTTCTGACAGAAGTAGTTTTACCAAAACCTGTTGGTGCTTCTACAACTGTAAGATTGCTTTCGCAAATCGACTCTAGTTTCTCTGTCAGCCGGTCTGAAAAATAAAATTTATTTGGATTGTATCTCTTTACAATAGCCATACACCCTCCAATTCCTGTAGTTTACCAGTCTAAATCTACATTTTCATTCGTTTTATCTCTCACCATTAACTCATTAACTGCATCTCTTGCATTTTTTCCTTCGAATAAAACCATATTTACAGTATCTATTATAGGCATCTTAACATTATATTTCGCAGCTAATTTTTTAGCTGATTTAGCGGCATATACGCCTTCGACAACCATATTGACTTCTTTGATTGCCTCTGACATTGAATATCCCTGTCCGATAAGTATTCCGGCTCTTCTGTTTCTGCTGTGCATACTTCCGCAGGTAACAATAAGGTCACCAATTCCTGACAGGCCATAAAGTGTAAGTGGTTTTGCTCCCATCGCCACGCCAAGTCGTGCGATTTCAGCGATACCTCTTGTTAAAAGTGCTGCCTGTGTATTATCTCCATATCCTAAGCCGTCAACAATTCCTGCTGCCAAAGCTATAACATTCTTTAAAGCACCGCCTAATTCAATTCCTAATACATCAGGACTTGTATATACTCTGAATACTGGTGAGGAGAACACATTCTGAAGAAGCTCTGCCGTTTTCTTTGTATCTGCACCGACAACGCAGGTTGTAGGTATGCCTCTTCCTACTTCTTCAGCATGGCTCGGTCCGGACAGAACCGCTACATCTGCATTAGGCACTTCCTGTTTAATTATATCAGTAAGTGTCATAAGAGTCTCTTCTTCAATACCCTTTGCGACATTTACAATAATCTGTCCATCTTTAATTAAGCCTTTTAATTTTGCTGATGTACTTCTTACAAATGATGAAGCAACTGCCATAACAATTATATCCTCATCATCTGTAGCTTCGTTCAAATTATTTGTAATCTTGATATTCTCATCTATTACAATACCAGGGAGACTTATTGTATTCTCTCTTTTCTCTTTTAACATTTCTACTTCTCTGTCAACTGCTGACCAGATAGTAACCTGATGACCATTGTTATTAAGTAATACGGCGATGCCGATACCCCAGCCACCTGCTCCTAATACAGATACTTTTGCCATAATTTTACCTCATTTCTGTGCCATTATATGATGCACGCATATTTCTGTTATTACAGATATTGCCAATTTATGTCAGAATAATTTATTATAAATCTTTCTTCTGTCCAATCTTTCTTTCATTACCAGCAATCAATCTCTGGATATTAGCTCTGTGTTTAATAAATGCCAATGCTGATATTACAAATACAAGTATATATACTTCTATTCTTTCATTTCCCATAAAATGCATATTATTTTTGAAACCAATAATCTTAAGTTCGTTGAAAACAATAAATTCAACAAAGAAACCTGCCATCATCGTAAGTGAACCTACTGATACATATTTAGTAAGAACAGTTACAATAACAAATGTACATAATGCAATAAGTGTAAGCTTCATATCTCCTAAACCAAGTATAACACCTGATGATGCTGCAATTCCTTTTCCACCTTTAAATCCCATATAGAACGGAAAATTATGTCCTAGTACAACACCAAGTCCACCATAAATCTTTAACATAAACAGATAATCAGAAGGCTGTGACTTAAACAGGAAATATATAACTAGGCTTGCTGCAACAGCTTTTAAACAATCGCCTAAATATGTAATTATTCCGGCTTTTTTACCAAGCACACGCATTGCATTAGTTGTTCCTGCATTACCACTTCCATAATCTCTTATGTCAACATGATTTAACTTACCATAAATATATCCTGTCTGGAATAATCCAAATATATATCCTATTACAATACAAATAATACGTTCCATAATTAATCCTCTTTATCTTTACGTTCTCTTATAATAAATTTTAAGGCTGTTCCCTTAAATCCAAATGCCTCACGCACTTTATTCTCAATATATCTTGTATATGAGAAATGCATAAGTTCTTTATCATTAACAAAAATAACAAATGTCGGCGGTTTAACCGCAACCTGTGTCATATAGTAGAGTTTTAATCTCTTACCTTTATCAGATGGTGGCTGCTGTAATGCAACTGCCTCTGCCATAATCTCATTAAGTACGCCTGTAGCAATTCTTAAATTCTGATTCTGAATAACCATATCAATCAAATCAAATAATTTATTAAGTCTCTGCCCTGTCTGCGCCGAGATAAATATCATTTCTGCATAAGGCATATATGCAAGGACTTCTCTTATCTTATTTGTATGTTCATATATTGTTTTGTCATTTTTCTCAATTGCGTCCCATTTATTAACCGCAATTATTACCCCCTTACCACGCTCATGTGCAATTCCCGCAATCTTTGCATCCTGTTCGGTTACCCCCTCAGTTGCATCAATTACTACTACGACCACATCAGCTCTGTCTACAGCGGTAACAGTTCGTATAATACTGTATCTTTCTAATTCCTCTTTGATTTTAGATTTTCTTCTAAGTCCCGCAGTGTCAATAAATACATATTCTTTTCCATTTCTCTTAATCTCTGTGTCTACTGCATCTCTTGTAGTTCCTGCGATATTAGAAACAATAACTCTGTCTTCACCAAGTAATTTATTAATAATAGAAGATTTACCAACATTTGGCTTACCAACTATTGCCACTCTAGGTCTGTCATCTTCCTCATCCTCAGTGTCATCATCATTAAAATGCTTACACACTTCTTCTAACATATCACCGATTCCAAGTCTTGAGGCTGCAGAAACCGGAATTGGATCACCGATTCCAAGATTATAGAATTCATACACATCAGGCATAAATTTTTCAAAACTGTCTACTTTATTGACAACAAGTACTACAGGCTTCTTGCTTCTTCTTAACATATCAGCTACTTTAGCATCAGAATCTACAAGTCCCTGCCTTACATCTGTAATAAATATAATAACATCTGCTGTATTTATCGCAATTTCAGCCTGTTCTCTCATCTGTGAAAGTATTACATCATTAGAGTCTGGTTCAATTCCACCAGTATCAATAAGCGTAAATGTTTTATCTAACCAAGTTACGTCCGCATAGATTCTATCTCTTGTAACACCAGGTGTATCTTTAACAATCGATATCATTTCACCTGCTAATGCATTGAACAATGTGGACTTACCGACATTTGGTCTGCCTACGATTGCTACTACTTGTTTACTCATCTATATATTCTCCTTTTCTATAAGTCTTAATCGTTATCATATGCTTTAATATATACAAAATTACCATTATCTTTATTCTGGCCATCACCATTTAAAATGGCATTAACAAAACCCTCTCCATCAGATTTCGTTATAACTATCGGAACACCTAATCTATCACTGACTTCTTGTAATTTGTAGTCATCTAGAAATACATCTTCACCACTTCTTAATATGTTATTAGGAAGCAGTAACCTGTCGCCAAGTTCTTTATCCTTAAGCTGGTCAATTAAATCCGTTCCCGTAATCAGACCTGATACTGTAATCTTTTCTCCAAAAAAATTGTTTATTATCTTATAACAATTCACTTTGACATTTTTAATCTTTTTCTCGATTAATTTTGCCATCTTATTAATCATATCATATGCCAAAACTCCTGTTGCTAAAGAGACCACTAATTCTTTCTCAATTTCAACAGGTTCAAGACTTTCGTAATACTCCATAAATTCATTCCACAGAAGCCTCATCATTCCAACACCATTTTCAAGCTGTATATATCCATCATACCTTTCTTCTTCTGGAAAATCTCTTTCAGCTAATATATACCATTCATCACTTGCCTGAATAAAATGAAGTCCATATTTATCATAGAATATTTTCTGATAACTCTCTATTAAATCAATAACTTCACAAGCATCTTCTTTATTAAAACTTTCTAACGGATATAAACCATCTCTGTATTTTGTAAGTCCTGCCGGAACAACTGATGCACTTCTCATTATAGGAAGATAACTTCCTATATCTTCAATTGTTCTCTTAAGTTCATCTTTATCATTAACACCTTTGCACAGAACAACCTGTCCATTCATTTCAATTCCTGCTTCATATAAAATTCTGATTTTATCTAAAGCATCTCCTGCAAAACGATTATTAAGCATTTTACATCTCAACTCTTTATTAGTTGTATGAACAGAAATGTTTATAGGTCCTAAATGATATCTGATAATTCTATCAATGTCTTTCATACTCATATTAGTGAGTGTAACATAATTACCCTGTAGAAATGATAGTCTCGAATCATCATCTTTAAAATATAATGTTTCTCTCATGCCTTTAGGCATCTGGTCGATAAAACAGAACATACACTTATTCTGACAACTTCTGTAATTGTCCATAAGACCATTCTCAAACACTATACCTAAATCTTCATCAGGATCCTTATCTATCTCTAAGAGCCATTCCTCACCATCAGTTTTTCTTACTAAAACCTCGATATATTCATCCTCAACAAAATACTGATAATCAAATATATCTTCAATGTCATTATCATTAATCTTTAAAATGACATCTCCTGGCTCTAAATCGAACTCTTCGGCTATCGAACCTTCCTTAATTTCTTTTATAATATGCTCATTTTTTTTCATTAATAAATCTTCCTGCTTTCTAAATGCATACTCTTTTAGTTTATCAGTAATCTAAATATTTGTAAAGTTCTATTATTTTATTACCATAAATGCAGCAAGATTTCCTCTTTGTCCACTAAGTCCACGATGCGAAAACAAAACATCTTTATTACAACAGGTGCATATTCTCCTGTTCTCGATATGATTTTCTGATATTCCTGCCTCTTTAAGAATCAGTTCATTGACTTTCCACAAATCCAGCTGATATTTACCGTTATGTTTATCATCAAGAAATTGTTCCACATCTTTTTCAGAAAAATTCTTCTTAAATTCTATCGCTACATCTTCACTTACTTCATAACACTTACGACAGATAGATGGACCTATTGCACATATTATATCTTTTCTGTCGCAGCCATATTCACTCACCATTTTATCAACTGTAACTTTGCCCATTCTGTTTACAGTTCCTTTCCAGCCTGAATGTGAAAGTGCAATTACTTTCTTAACCGTATCCACAAAATAAAGCGGCACACAGTCAGCATAGTATGTAAATAGCACTATGCCCGGTTCATTAGTCATAAGTCCGTCAACGTCTTCATAATCGCGTTCCCTTATGATACCTTTACCTTTATCTTCCGTACCGACAATTCTTATATTGGTAGTATGTGTCTGGTGTGAAGCCACAAAATCATCTATATCATAACCTATCTTTCTGGCAACAATTCTGTAATTTTCTAAAACTTTTTCCTTTTCATCGCCTCTTGCAAATGAAAGATTTAGTGTTGAAAAAATCCCTTTACTTACACCACCTAATCTTGTAGTGAAACCATGCTCAATAAATGGAATTTTCTCAAAACTTTCGAATCTGATTAATGGTAAATCGCTATTATCTTCATTAAATTTTTGTTTTAAATTATCCAAATACTTATTCAAGTCTATATTCCTCCAAATGCATTTTTAATCAGTACAATGTTGTCATCTTCTATTCCTACAATATCAAATCTTATATATGTATTTTCCTGTATGTTATTTTCTAAAATATAATATGTCGCAGTTTTCATTATTGTATTCTGTTTCTGTTTGTTAACCGCTTCAAATGGTGTACCAAATTTTCCACTATGCCTAAATTTCACCTCTATAAATACAAGGTCACACTTATCCATTGCAATGATATCTATTTCTCCATAACAACATCTGTAATTATATTCAATAATTTCATATCCAAGTTTCTTAATATATTCACCTGCGATTTTCTCATATTCTTCACCAAGGGCTCTTTTGTTTATTTTATAATAATCAATCTTACTATTTTGGTATTTACTATCTCTTGCCTTGCTATTCCCTGCCTTGCTATTCTTTGGTTTATTATTTATTCTATAATTCTCATCCTTATATCTCATTTATCTATACCCCTCTTATGATATCTTCTTGCGTATCCTGTCCATTTTATCAACAAATACTAATATTTCAGCTACTACTCCATATAATTCAGGTGGAATCATATCACCAATCTCTAACTTAGAAAGTGTTCCTGCTAATTTTTCATCTTCATATACCGGCACATCTGATTCTTTAGCCTTATCCAAAATCTTCTCAGCAAGTATTCCCTTTCCTGTTGCTATTACTTTTGGCGCTTCATCTCCACGATTATATTGAAGTGCTACTGCTGTTTTCTTCTTATCTTTCTCATTATCTTCCATATAAATAATTCCTTTTCGAGTCTGTGTTTTGAATACTTTATTGTCTTCTATACACCTTAAGCTATAAATAATCAGCTTCTTTAACTACTTAAATTATGTGCGTATATCGAATATATATCTCTTTATTGATACAGCATTTTCATTATTAGAAGTTATAGGTAATATCGCATTGAATTCCTGTGATTTCTTCTCACTTAATTCTGTACTTATCGTAACATTATAGCCAATTTTCTCTAATCTTTCTGCTAATTCCCCCAGATTATCTTCTACGAGATTTCTAGAAATCTCATCATCTAATGTGAATTTAGCCGTTACACTATTCTTCTTCAGCGATATATTTATATCTGTTGCACCCAGGTAATCTAATTGCAAATGCAAAAATGCTGTCAATGTATCATCATTAATTTTCTTATTCCTTCTCCTGTTATAGACATACAAGTCTCCGTTCTTATTTCCCTCTGAAAATTTAACCGGAACCTGGACATATGCTTCTATGTTATTTAATTCATTCATAAAATTCATATTCTTACTAAGTTTGTCGCCCGCAAGTGACAGATTTTCACTCTTAACATTCTCAGGCATATTCTTAATCATTTCAGTAAGCTTATTTAATTTATCATATATTTTATCTACTTCATTCTTAACAATCTTTTTATCTTCACTTAACTTAGCGGGATTAAGATATAACCTATCCATAAGTAGTTTCGTGATTTTCTCTTTAAATACAGGTGACTTTATTATATTATTAAACGCTTCTTTTGGCATATTTTCACCAATATTTTTAAGCACTTCAGATAATTCCTTAAAAGTATCAGAACTGTCTACCATTTTAAGAAAATCTTTTGTACTCTCCTTTGAAGCTTCCTGTATACTTTCTTTATTATAGATATTGTTTTTATCCACATTTATACTTTCTGAAATCTGCTTATTATCATTATCTGCATCAAATATATTAGATAAATCTTCTAAAATTGTATTGATTTTCGTAAAACTGTCTGAACTAATAGTATTTCCCATTAAATTTTCCGGATTAATACTATTTTCATTAAAATTACCTGAAGTAATATCATTTGCTGTAGTATCTTCTATGTTAACATTATTCTCTGTGAAATCACTAAAATTAACATCACTTTCTAATAGTTTTTCAAATACTTCTAAGATGCCATCTCTTATCTCCATAATATTCTCAGAAATATAATGACTTGATGCGGTATAAGCATCATACATATCTAGATTTTCTCTATTGATTTCTATTCCATTCTTCGTCATATCAATAAGTTTATCTATTGACTCATTAGCATAAACTGATGATAGTTTAATCATATTTATGATTGACTGCTTATCTATCGGTTGTCCATTCGCTATTAATTCTTTTACTATCGCAATATTTTTATCATTAATTGTTAATCCTGCTGTGAGAAGTGATTTATTAACAAGTTCAGAAGATACTTCATTATTAGCTATCGGTCTTATAACTAACTGTGTGTCACTATTATCTTTGACCTGAAATAATAATTTTTCGCCAATATTAAGTCCTAATGCCTGCTGCATAGTTGCATTAATGTGTTCATTTCCGTCTAACAGAATTTCCACATTCTGGTTATTAATGTTAATTATTTCACCACGAAAAACATCACCGGCAGCTAAATCTCTCAAATTTATTCCACCAGTGTTATTTTGGCTATTTATATTCTGAACATTCTGGTTCTGTACACTTCTGTCAACAGCTTCATTTCTGTTAGAACCTGAATTAGGAACTGCACCTGACGCAGATTGAGAATCTGTATAATAATTAGATAGATTTATATTCACTTTAAATCAGCCCCTTTATGAAACTCCTTCTATGAATTGGGCAAGGACCATATTTTCTTAGTGCCTCTATATGTTCTTTGGAACCATATCCTTTATTCTTGGCGAAACCATATTCAGGATATAATTCATCATACATTACCATAAGCCTGTCTCTCTCTACTTTTGCAATAATACTTGCTGCTGCAATAGAAATCGACTTTGCATCACCTTTAATAATAGGCACCTGCTTTATATTCACTTCTGGAATATTAACTGCATCGTTTAATAATATATCGGGTTTTACATCTAATTCATTAATAGCTTCACGCATTGCCCTGTATGTAGCCTGAAGAATATTAATCTCGTCAATCACCTCAGGACTTGAATATGCTGTTTTGACAGCTATTGCCTTTTCCCTAATAATGTCGTAGAGTTCTTCTCTTTTAGCGGCACTTAACTGCTTAGAATCATTTATATATAAAATATCTACATCTTTAGGCAGAATAACTGCACCTGCACATACAGGTCCCGCAAGTGGTCCTCTTCCAACTTCATCAATCCCGCAAATATACTGATATTCACCGTATTTTCTTTCAAATGCCTGCATATTATAGGTTCGTTCTACTTCTTTATTATGTTTATCGATTTCTTTCTGATATCTTTTTATTAAATTAATAACTCCTGCACGCTCATCATCAGAATATTTTTCTATTAAATCAGCATATCCTTCTATATTACTGGCTGCAAATTCTTCTTTTATATCAGATATTTTTATTCCTGCCATCTGTTGTTCCTCTGTCTATATATTCTTTTCTAAACTAATTCTTCCAAGTTTACCATTTCTGAATTCATCAAGAAGAATTCTTGATGCTTTATCAATATCTAATTCATTGCCTTTTAAAAGGAATTTCCTGTTAAATGCAATGTCATTTAACATCTGTAATGTATCATCACTCTCGGTAATTCCATATCTCTCATTCAGAATTCCATTATAATTCTCTGTAAGGAATTTCAATAAGTCCATTGCTAACTCTGTGGTATTCAGAATCTCATCTTTAATCGAACCGATTAAGGCAAGTCGCATAGCTACTGTCTGATCCTCGAATTTAGGCCATAAAATGCCCGGTGTATCAAGTAATTCAAGTGTACTGCTTAATTTAATCCACTGTTTTCCTTTAGTAACTCCCGGTTTATTACCAGTCTTAGCACAAGCTTTCTTAGCATATGAATTAATGAAAGTAGATTTTCCGACATTAGGTATTCCAACTACCATTGCTCTAACAGGACGGTTAAGTATACCTCTCTTTCTGTCTCTTTCTATCTTCTCTTTACAAGCCTCTTTTACAACATTGTTAATGGCTTTAAGACCATTTCCATTCTTAGAATTAACCATTACTGCAAAATATCCCTGATTTTCAAAATATTCTGCCCATTCTTTAGTTATTCTCTCATCAGCCAAATCGCATTTATTAAGTAATATAAGTCTTGCCTTATTCTTACCTATTCTGTCTATATCAGGATTTCTGCTACTCATAGGAACTCTGGCATCTACTAATTCTATTACTAAATCAATAAGTTTTATATCCTCTTCCATCATTCTTTTAGCTTTGGTCATATGCCCGGGATACCAGTTAATATTGGTTTTATTTTCATTATTCATTTTTTCCACTTCCATTCTCTATCAATTTTGCTATCCAACTGCAATAATCATATCATGATTATATATCTTTACAGTTTTTAAAATTATCAACGCCGATTTTTCCGACAATGTTAGTTTCAAGTTCACCACTTTTTAATATATTGTTAATATGTTCTGTTATTGTACTTCCATATTTAACCCCATATACGTCGTTCTTTTTATCGTAATAATGTGGTTTATTTGTCTCATCCAATGCATACATTTAACATTTGCAATATATTATATCATATAACAATAAATTATAACATCAATTTTCTAATTCATAACAATCTCATTTCAATTTATAGGGTAAAAATAAATTGTATGGCAAAACGCGTTTATAATTAATCCTGACTTACCATAAAACTATCCTCCCAAACTTACAAACAAGCCGGACAATGCATTATATCACATTATCCGGCTTATAATAAGCTATAATTTATAAATCACATCTACACTTTGATTGATATTCGAAACTCTTTACATAAAAGTAAGTATATCTGCTACTTCTTTTCTCTTTGGTGCAGCAGGAGCCTCAGCAGGATATCCTAAAGCAATCAATGCTGAAACTGATTTATCTTCACCAATTCCAAGAACCTCTTTCACCTTAGCTTCTTCATATATTCCCATAACAACAGTTCCAAGTCCTTTTTCATGAGCAGCGAGGCAAAATACTTCTGCCGACATTCCTGCATCATATGACTGCCAATGGTCTTTCTTAGATGTCGAATAGCTTCCGTCTCTTTCATATCCTGCTCTCTTGTTAACAGTAACTTCAACCATTAATACAGGTGCGCCCATTATATTATTCTTATTGCCTGCGTGTCCCATAATACACTCTTCTGCAATCTTTGTCTTGATATCTTTATCATAGATTGCTATATATCTTACTGTCTGGGAATTCTTCCAGCTTGGTGCAAATCTTGTAACTTCAATAATCTCTTCAATTAAAGACTTATCAACAGGCTTGTCCTCATATTTTCTAATACTTCTTCTTGTCTTAATACATTCAATTGCTTCCATGTCAAAAACCTCCAAAAATTGATATCTTTATAATACCATATTTTTCCTAAGTTAACCATATATTAATTAAGCATATTGATATTTCTTTTTATCCTTAGCAAAGAAAATCACGCTTATCTATTTCACAATTTTAATACTTGCAAATGGCCACGATATCAGCCAGACTTTGCCTTTAATCTCACTAAGCTTTACATTTCCTACTGTATTAGAACGGCTATCCTCACTACTGTTCCAATTGTCACCAATTACAAAATACTCATCATATTCTAACTTTATTTTCTGGCTTGCAAGACCCGGATTAACGATATCATCCATTTTTTCATTATATTTTAATTCTTTATCATTTATATAAATTCTTCCATCTTTAATCTGTATTGTTTCTCCCGGAAGACCTACTATTCGCTTTATATATTCGACCTTATCACCGTTTTTTTCTTTCTTATTAAACATAATAACATCATATCTCTCTGGCGAATGCATATCATATGCTAATGTATTAATCATTACCTTATCACCATTCTTTAATCTGTCATTCATCGAATTACCAATAACTTTCGACTGCTGTCCTAAATAATTCATAAAAAATAATGCCAATACAATTACAACAATCACATCAACAATCCATTTTAATATTCTATCAACAAAAATGTTTTTATCAGGCATTGCATTATAAAATCTCATTCAAATACCCTCCATTCAATGGTAATATTATTTCGGTATTTCTTTACTAAACAGGGTGCCAAAAAAACATTGCACCAACATCATATCATAATCTTTTTTTGTCAAAAAAAGGACAAAATACTATAAGTACTTGTCCTTTTCAATCTTCTCATATTAAGAATTATTTAACTAATTCTTTAACCTTAGCAGCCTTACCAACTCTCTGTCTTAAGTAGTTAAGTTTTGCTCTTCTAACCTTACCTAAACGAACAACTTCGATTTTATCAACGTTTGGTGAGTGTAATGGCCAAGTCTTCTCAACACCAATACCATTAGAGAATTTTCTAACTGTAAATGTTTCACGAGAGCTTCCACCCTGTCTCTTAATAACTGTTCCTTCGAAAACCTGGATTCTTTCACGGTTTCCTTCTTTAATCTTTGCATATACTTTAACAGTATCGCCTACTTTGAAATCTGCAACTGATTCTTTTAACTGAGCAGCTTCAATATTTTTAATAATTTCGTTCATTGTGTGACCTCCTTAATATTCAGATGTTCTTAATACATATGTAGCAGAGGACCATCCATTCTCACAGCTTTTTTAGATTAACATATATTGTATATTATTGCAAGTGTTTTTCACTATTTTTTATATTTCGTTTTTATATTTTACTACTCTTTCGCCACGCATATATATAAGCTTACTAATTCATTGCCCTCAAATATAAGAGGAACTTTAAGTGCCTGTGCCTCTGAAGTAATATGCATCTGTGTTCCTAACATTACCATAGGTGGTGTTATGTCGATACGGATTGATTGTGTTGAAAACAATGTAGCCGTATTACCCATTATCATATTGCTAAGTTCACTAAGTGCCGATGTAGACATCTCATCTAATTCCGTAACCGGCATACCAAACATCATCTTACTGGCAACTGTCTTAGCATTATCTATTGTCATTACCAACAAAACCTGTCCTTTCAGATCACCCGTCACACCAACCTGTAATGCGAGGATATGGTCAGGGAAATCAAGTACCGCCACACTTGGTTTACCTAATACAAGTTTTATCTGTGCCGCATTCTCAAAAATCTTCATTGTTGATTGCAAAAATGGATTTATGTGTTTAACGTCCAAGCCTTGTTTCAATACGTTCACCTCAATATTTCATCTTTCTAAATTGCTTAATCTTAAGATTAGTTCTACTTCATGTACTTCACATTAAAATCTGTTATATACAGAAAATGTCGCACCAAAGATGCGACAACTATATAAGTATATATTAGCAGCTCGTAGGGGAATCGAACCCCTGTTTTCGCCGTGAGAGGGCGACGTCTTAACCGCTTGACCAACGAGCCATACGAAACCGTACTTTGGTATTATATAGTATACTTTTTGATTTTGCAAGTCTTTTTTTATCTATATTATGTATTTATTTAAGTACATTATTACTTGTTCCGATAAATGCCTGATAATTCTGTTTTTAAAAGCCATATTCTGTTTTTATGTATATACTCAAATTCTTATACAGCAGAATATGACTTTCAAACCACTAGTAATTATCTGTTTAATTCTGTAAGTTCATCTAATAATTTTGGAATCATTTCCTCCATTTTCTCATCCGAGAACTGGCATGTTCCTACTACTTTGTGACCGCCGCCACCATATTTAAGCATTAATGCTCCGACATCTACGTTACTTGTCTTATTAAGAACACTGTAACCTACAGCACAAGAGCAACCCTGTCCACCTTTACCGGATACTATCCAGCAGGATATATTAGCTTCGGGATATAAACTGTATATTACAAATCTGTTGCCTGTATAGATTGTCTCCTGACCTCTCAAATCTGTAATAATAACTTTATCTCTTAAAACAGTATTATCCTTAATCATATCTATGAACTTCTCCGTCTGTTCAAAATATAATTCTTTTCTTTCAACAATATCAGGAATATTCATTATCTCATCTATTGTCATCTCTCTGCACCAGTCAATTAATTTCTCCATTAATTGGTAATTACTTATAGTGAAGTTTCTGAATCTTCCAAGACCTGTTCTTGGATCCATTATAAATCCTAAAAGAACCCAGTCAGTAGGATTTAATATCTCATCCTTTGTAAGATTAGCTGAATCTACCTTGTCAACTGCTGCTAATAAGTCATCAAATCTAGGAAATCTTTCTTTACCTCCATAATAATCATATACAACGTGTGCTGCACTTGGACTTGACTTTGAACAGCCTTCATACTTACCTTTATAAGCATTTCTCTCCTGCTCGCTTGAATGATGGTCAAACCATAATCCGCAGCCCTCCACAAATGGAACATTTGCAAGGCAGTCATCTTTAGTTACTTCTATGAGTCCATCCTGTAAATCTTTTGGATGAGCAAATTTATAACTGTCAATAATTCCAGCCTCTTTTAAAAATACAGCACAAGCTAATCCGTCAAAATCAGATCTTGTTATTAATCTCATAATCTACACCCATAATACTGCATAAACAGTATCACTATCATTTATATAATGATAGTCTCCTTTCCACGATTATTTTCAGATATTTCCAGTGTATGTAATACCAACTGAACATACAACAATTTTACCATTTTTTCGTGTTTTTAGCAATAAAAACTGTGCATTTTATACATTTTTATCGTTCATTTCATACATTTTCATTTATGTTATACAGAATTTCATTGCCACGTTTGCCGATTCTCTTAACTGTCCCTGTATATGTAAGAATATTAAGTGCGGTCTGTGCCATTCCGATGCTTAGATGAGATGCCTTAGCATAATCTTTCGAGCAAAATGTTTCTGCTAATTCTATCGGTACCATCTGCATATAATCTTCTAAACTGTATAAGTCAATCTCTTCTACAATCTCTGTAGGAATTCTGTCAAATCTGCTTGAGCCTTTCTTCTTATCCTTACTCCAGCCATTTAGAAGTCTTATTTCCTCCATATTCATCATAACAATTTTAATCCGTATATTAGGATTGGTCAGATAACTTTTTATCTTATATAACTGATAAAATGCTTCATATGGATTACCTTTCTTAGGTGATTTACGTTTAGGACCGATGTAACCCGTCTCTTCATCTAACCAGCTAAGCCACTTGATATATGGCATCGGATATACCACCGTTACCTGATAATCATTAAGAAAGACATCAAGTTTATTTCTTAATTTATTAAAATTAGCAGTCTGAATCTCTATGATATTTCCATCTCTGTAGATATCTGCAACATAACCGTTTACTGGAATTTCATGGTAATCCTCATCAGGCTCATAGTAATTCTTAAGAATTGCGTGAACTGTTTTCTCACTAAGGGTTCCTATTCCATTTCTGTTTCGTTTAATTCCGATTATTTTGTTTTTAGCTGATTCAAACTGCTCTTTATTCATTGTATTTTATTACCTTTTAATTTACTGACTTTTTATCCTTATAATCTGATATATTTTCCCAAAGGATTAGGAGAAACACCTCTTTTGCCCCTAATCCCCACATTATAATAATGATATTTCATTCATATTACGTATTCACATTTAATATTCACACTACATAAAATCGAATAATGAAATCTGGTTGGACTCAGGAATATCTCCAAGTATTCCTAAATCGTCCATTAAATCTACAACCGTCTTACTTGCTTTCGAACGCTCTCTTAAATCATCTTTTGATAAGAATGGTCCGTCTAGTGCAGCATCTACTACCGCATCTGCCGCCTTGTCTCCCATTCCCTCGATTGTACTTAATGCAGGCATTAATTTGTTACCGAAAATCTGGAATTTATGTGCAGCAACTCTGTATAAATCTATCGGTTCGAATTCAAAGCCTCTTGCATACATTTCCTGAACAAGCTTCATATCCTTAAGCATATCCTCTTCTTTATTACTTAGCTGTTTTGTTTCCTTACGCTTCTTAAAATCTGCCATATAATATTCAAGACGTTCACGTCCCATACACATATATTCATAGCTGAATGCCGATGCTCTTATGCTGAAATATGCCGCATAATATGCCAGCGGATAAAACACCTTGAAATATGCAATTCTGTAAGCCATCATAACGTATGCTGCCGCATGTGCCTTAGGGAACATATATTTAATCTTAAGACATGAATCTATGTACCATTGCGGAACATCATGTTTCTTCATTTCTTCAATCCATTCCGGCTTAAGTCCCTTACCTTTACGGACGGATTCCATAATGGTAAATGACTGCTCGGACTCTAAACCTTTATTAATAAGATATATCATAATATCATCTCGGGTACAAATAGCTGTAGAAATCGTAGCATCACCATTTAAGATAACGGTTTGTGCATTGTTAAGCCATACATCTGTACCATGTGACAATCCCGAGATTCTTACTAAATCGGAGAATGTCTGTGGCTTAGTATCTATAAGCATCTGGATAACGAAATCTGTACCAAACTCAGGTATTCCAAGTGCACCTAACGGACATCCGCCGATATCTTCAGGCTTAATTCCAAGTGCTTCTGTACTTGCAAATAATGACATAACCTCTTTATTATCAAGCGGGATATTCTTAGCATCTAAGCCCGTAATATCCTCTAACATTCTTATCATCGTAGGATCATCGTGTCCGAGAATATCAAGTTTCAAAAGGTTATGGTCAATTGAATGGTAATCGAAATGTGTCGTTACCGTCTTAGTCGTCATATCATTTGCAGGATGTTGTACCGGTGTAAATGTATTAATGTTATGTCCGATTGGAAGAACTATAATTCCTCCCGGATGCTGTCCGGTTGTTCTTCTGACTCCCGTACAGCCTTTAGAAATTCTTGTTACTTCACATCTTCTCTTCTTAATTCCACGCTCTTCACAATATTTTCTAACATATGCTTCAGCGGTTTTCTCGGCAACTGTACCGATTGTTCCTGCTCTGAAAGTCTGTCCCTTACCAAAGATAACTTCCGTATATTCATGTGCCTTACTCTGATATTCACCGGAGAAGTTAAGGTCAATATCCGGCTCTTTATTACCCTTGAAACCTAAGAAAGTCTCAAATGGTATGTCAAATCCTGCCTTGACTAATTCTTCACCACAGTCAGGACACTTCCTGTCAGGCATATCACAACCTGCACCACCGGTATATTTCTTAACCTCCGGTGAATCAAAATCATAAAAATGACATTTCTTACAGTAATAATGTGGGCTTAGAGGATTAACCTCCGTTATACCTGCCATTGTCGCAACGAACGAAGAACCAACTGAACCTCTCGAACCAACAAGGTAGCCGTCCTCATTTGATTTCCACACAAGCTTCTGTGCAATAATATACATAACTGCGAAACCATTTGAAATAATTGAATTAAGCTCACGCTCTAATCTCTCAGTAACTATTTCAGGAAGATTTTCGCCATACATTTTATGTGCCGTATCATAACAGATATCTCTTAGAATCTGGTCGGAATTCTCGATTACAGGAGGACATTTATCAGGACAGACCGGGAACATATTCTCAACCATATCTGCAATCTTATTTGTATTAGTAACTACAACTTCATATGCCTTATCAGTTCCTAAATATTTGAATTCCTCTAGCATCTCGTCAGTGCTTCTGAAATACAAAGGAGCTTGTTTATCTGCATCTTTAAAGCCCTTGCATGCCATTATAATTCTTCTGTACACCTCGTCCTGAGGATCTAGAAAATGCACATCACAGGTAGCTACAACTAACTTATTAAACTGTTCACCTAATTTAACAATTCTTCTGTTTATATCCTGTAATTCTTCGATAGTAGTTACTGAATATTTATCACTTTCTAACATGAATTCGTTATTGCCAATAGGTTGTATCTCAAGGTAATCATAGAATTCTACTAATCTTGTAATCTCTTCTTCGCTTTTGCCACCGACTAACGCCTGGTATAGCTCTCCTGCTTCGCAGGCAGAACCTATAATAAGTCCCTCTTTATGCTTTAAATAATCACTCTTAGGTATCCTTGGCTGTCTGTTGAAATATTCTATATTTGAATTAGAAATAAGCTCATACAGATGTACTCGTCCCACTTCATTAGTCGCTAATATAATTGCATGATGGGTTGGAAGCTTCTTAATTCTCTCCACACTTGTAGTTCCCATTTCATTTATTCCGTCAAGGGTAAATATATCCCTTACCTTTAACATCTCTATGAATTTAACGAAGATTTCTGCTGTACAGCCCGCATCATCAACAGCTCTATGGTGATTCTCTAATGATACATTCAAGGCTTTAGCTACATTATCTAACTTATATTTACTGATATGAGGCAGTAACATTCTAGCAAGTGCAACAGTATCCACAATAGTGTAATCTCTTTCTATACCAAGTTTCTTACCCTCACTTATTATAAAGCTCATATCGAAATCTGCATTATGTGCCACCATTACTGCACCCTTACAGAACTTAAGAAATTCAGGGAGAATTTTATCTATTGCAGGTGCATCAATTACCATACCATCATTTATACTGGTAAGCTGCTCTATTCTATATGGAATAGGTTCTTCAGGATTAACAAATGTGCTGAATTTATCAACAATTTCCCCTTTAGACACCTTAACAGCTCCGATTTCAATTATCTTATTATATAACGGACTGAAACCTGTGGTCTCAATATCAAATACAACGTATTCATCATCAAGACTCTGATTCTTAGAATTAGTTACAACTGTCTTTAAATCATCTACTAAATATGCCTCAACTCCATATATCATCTTGAAGTCAAACATTTCTTTGAAACTGAACTTACCTTCTAATTTCTGAAGTGCATGCCACGCTTCTGTGAAACCCTGAACCACACCATGGTCAGTAATTGCCATCGCAGTATGTCCCCATTCTTTCGCTCTTGCAATCAGATCCTTAACATCAGCCACACCATCCATATCACTTAACTTCGTATGACAATGGAGTTCAACTCTTTTCTCAACACTTGTATCTAATCTCTTAACCGTAAAGTCTGAAATCTTCATAATTCCTGATACCGAATTAATAATCAAATCATTGTCAAACTTATCAACTGTGGTGATTCCCTTTACTTTGATAAACATTCCCTTTTTGACTTTATCCATAAACTCTTTAAGATTCTCATCGCGCATAAACAGTTTAATAACGATTGAATCTGTGAAATCTGATATAACAATGCTAAGAATAGTTCTCTCATTTCTTATTGGACGTTCTTCTATATCAATTACCTGTCCTCGGACTATTACTTCTCCCATCTCTCCCTCAATTTCACGAAGAGTAATACTCTGTCCCTCAAAGTCTCTGCCATATAAGACATCCGGATTATCTGAACGTCTAAAACTTCGGTTAAAGCCTCCCTCTCTCTTCTTAAAGCCACCTTCAGATTTATCATAACCGTTGCCATTAGAGCTATTAGAATTATTATTCTTTTTAGCTGCTATAGAATTATCATTTTTAACCTTATCTGGCTTTGGTAATTTTTCATCGCTCTGGCCATTTGTAACAGCATCAGCATTTTTATTACTTTTACTGCTTTTTATATTAGAAATAATAGATGCAACCTCCCGCTGCATCTTTAATTCATTAATCTTTTCATATTTAAGCTCGGTAACTTCCTCAAAATTATATCTGACCTCCGTGGTTATTCCACATCTTTCATTAAATATTTTCTCTAAGATTCTCTTTAATTCAGATGATTTCTCTTCGGCAATAACCGTATCATCTAACTTAATATTCATAATATCATTATCAAATGTAATCTCTGCTTTATTTAAAATGCTATACTCCATTATGCTGTAATTATACAATTCAAGCATAATACTATCCTTATACATATTAAATAAATTTTCGGAATTATACTGGCTTGATAAATTATAATGTTCAATGATTTTTACTGAAAGTCTGCCATTAAACATTGAAGCAACAGCTTTCTCTATCTTATATATATCTGATTTATGTATTAACCTGTTACTCTCTATATAAATGCGAATAGAACTCTTAGCACGGTTATTAACTATTCGCTTAACCATAATATCACTAAAGAGTTCTAACAATTCTTCGTCTACTTTTATGCCATCAAAAACTTCAAAAAACCTTTTGCTTTCCAAAATTTCTCAACCTTTCATCTACTGCTTGCCTATGTTATTAACTTCTTTTGCTGCCTGTAATAGGCTTATATTTCTAATATTTTAATATATTTACTTAGACGACACCTTTTAAAAAATTACTGTCCGCACATAGTCTTAAGTTCTTCTTCAAATTCAGCTAATAATGAGCTTTCAGGTACTTTCTTAATTATCTCACCTTTTTTAATAATCAATCCTTCACCTTTTCCACCTGCAATACCTAAATCTGCTTCCTTAGCTTCTCCCGGTCCATTAACCGCACAACCCATTACTGCAACTTTCAGGTCCGCATTATATTTTTCTACGATTTTCTCTACTTTATTAGCAAGTGAGATTAAATCTATCTGTGTTCTTCCACAGGTAGGACAGGATACAACACTTATTCCACCTTTTCTGATTCCTAGTGTTTTCAAGATAAGATTAGCTGTCTTAATCTCTTCTACAGGTGCACCTGTAAGCGAAACTCTTATTGTATCACCGATTCCCTCATGCAGAATAATTCCAAGTCCTACTGATGATTTGATATTACCTGAATAAAGTGTTCCTGATTCAGTTATACCGACATGCAGTGGATAATTCGTCTTAGTGGCAATTAATTCATGTGCTTTAACACACATAAGGACATCTGATGACTTAATACTTATTACCAGATTGTCATATCCAAGATCTTCTATTAATTTTACCTTATTTAAAGCACTTTCAACTATTCCCTCTGCTGTTACATGTCCATATTTCTCTAATATTTCTTTCTCAAGTGAACCACTGTTAACACCGACTCTGATAGGAATATTTCTCTCCTTAGCAACATCAACTACGGCTTTAACTCTGTCAATTGAACCAATATTACCGGGATTAATTCTAATTTTATCTGCACCATTCTCCATTGCCGCAATCGCAAGTCTGTAATCAAAATGTATATCTGCCACAATAGGAATGGAAATCTGCTTCTTAATCTCCTTAAATGCAAGTGCCGCCTCCATATTAGGAACTGCACATCTTATTATGTCACAACCGGCAATTGTAAGCTCTTTAATCTGTTTAACAGTTGCAGCCACATCTTCCGTCTTAGTATTAGTCATTGACTGGATAAGAATTGGATTGCCTCCACCAATTACTTTATCACCTATTCTTACTACTTTTGTATTATCACGAAACATAACTTCCTCTTTTCTTAATATCGTATATTAATATTCCTGTTAATTTTCCTGTTAATATTCTTATTAATTTTTATAAATATTTTTAGTCAGACTTAGTCAGGGTATACAATACCCTGACATTTATCTAGAAAAATTTACTTATATCATTAAACAGTATCAGTACCATAAGAAGCATTAATATAATCATTCCTGCAAAATGTACTATAGCTTCTTTCTCTTTCGGCACCGCCTTACCTCGGATAGCCTCGATAAACAAAAATACCAGTCGTCCACCATCAAGTGCCGGGAATGGTAACAGATTTAGTACACCTAAGTTCACACTGAATAAAATTACAAGATATGAAATCTGTAAAAATACATAATATGCACCATAATCTTTAGTCTGCTCATACGAATCTCCAACTATCTTAACAATTCCCACAGGACCTGATACATCATCTTTACTTGCTTTACCGGTAAATAACATCTTAAATCCTGTAAATGTAGCTTCCATATCATATCTTAATTCTGTAAAACTGTACCTGATAACCTGTAATGGATTAGCTTTCACACGTTTTCCATAATCAAAGCCTTGTGTATATCCAGCTTTCTTAGGAGTTACAGTATATTCGTGTTCCTCCCCGTTTCGTTTAACAGTTACCTTAATATCAGAACCATCCATAGGAGTAGCCGTCATATATTTATTAAGCTCTTTACCTGAACCTATCTTCTCGCCATTTACAGCCGTGATAATATCGTCATTTTCAATACCTGCATCAGCCATCGGTGAATCTTTGACAACTGTTATCTTACACTCGTTATCATCAGCATAATATGATACACCTATGCTGTAATATTCGTTAGGAGTTATGGTTGTGGAATATTCTTTGCCATTTCTCTCATATTTAATCTTCACAGGATTCTTATCTACAGGATTAACATATTGGTACAACCATAAATCTCTGTATATTACGATTTTCTTGCCATCATATTCTGTAATTACATCACCCTCTTTAAGTCCTGCTGACTCAGCGGCATAACCCTCATTTACCACATTTACGGTTGCCTGGTCATATCCCTCTAATCCGATATATACAACTGACAACACAAATGCAAGAATAAAGTTAAATATTGGTCCTGCTGCAACTACTGAAATTCTTGCCCATACGGACTTTTTGCCAAATGCATCTTCTCTTTCACTTTCATCATCTTCCCCTACCATCATACACGAACCGCCAAAAGGAATTAGCTTCCACGAATATTTAGTTCCGCCTTTGTTAAAGCTTACAATTCTAGGTCCCATTCCTAATGAGAATTCAGTAACACCGATGCCATTTTTCTTAGCTAACAGAAAATGTCCAAATTCATGAATAAGAACCAGCACACTAAATACTATTAATGATAAAATAATACTCATTCTAAATCTACCCTCCAATATGTGTTATTATTTTCAATTCAACATGTTGCCATTATTTCTAAGGCCACTCAACATTATTATCGCTTAGATAATGCTATGTTTACACTTTCATATGCTTCCTTCTCCGACTCAAGTATCTGTTCAAGAGACGGATTATCTATAACTTTATGATTATTCATTGCCATTTCAATTAATTCCGGAATATCTAGAAATCTTATTTCTTCATTAAGGAATTTACTTACTGCAAGCTCATTTGCAGCATTATATATTGTAGGCAATGATCCACCTGTCTTACCTGCTCTGAAGGCTAAATCAAAGCCTTTGAACTTATCCCTGTCAGGCTTATAGAATGTAATATTTGCTATATCGAAGAAATTTACTCTTTTACCATCTAACGTGCGTCTGTCAGGATAGAATAATGCATACTGGATTGGAAGTTTCATATCAGGAGTTCCAAGCTGTGCCATAATCCCACCATCTACATATTCTACCATTGAATGAATAAGACTCTGTGGCTGGACTACTACTTCAATATTATCAATATCTACATCAAAGAGCCACTTTGCTTCTATAACTTCTAATCCTTTGTTTACCATTGTAGCTGAATCTATGGTTATTTTTCTTCCCATTGACCAGTTTGGATGCTTTAATGCATCTTTAACAGTTACATTCTTCAAGTCTTCCTTAGGTGTATTTCTAAAAGGTCCACCTGATGCTGTTAAAAGGATCTTACTTAACTGACTCTTTTTATTACCCTGTAATGACTGAAAAATAGCACTGTGTTCACTGTCTACCGGTAATATTCTAATTCCACATTCCTTTGCAAGAGGCATAATAATGTGTCCTGCCGTAACAAGTGTTTCCTTATTAGCAAGTGCTATATCCTTGCCTGCCTTAATTGCTGCAATTGTAGGTCTTATGCCAATCATTCCAACAACTGCTGTAAGAACAATATCTGCTGTCTTAATTACCGCTGTTTCTATAAGACCATCCATACCTGTTACAATTTTAACATCAGTATCACTTACTTTTATCTTTAATTCTTCCGCTTTTTTCTCGTTGTATACACATACGACCTGTGGTTTAAATTCTCTTATCTGTTTTTCTAACATTTCTATGTTGCTACCTGCCGCAAGGCTTACAACATTTAAATCATCATTTGCTCTTACTATCTCAAGAGTCTGTGTTCCAATAGAACCAGTTGAGCCAAGAACTGCTATATTTTTCATACTAATCCTCATTTCTAAGCATTTATCTTTATTTTGTTAAAAATGCAACAAGATAATATATAATCGGTGCTGTAATAATTACGCTGTCAAATCTGTCTAATATTCCACCATGTCCCGGTATGAGTCTGCTATAATCCTTAATATCATGGTTTCTCTTAATGCCTGAGGCTGTTAAGTCACCAATCTGTGAAATAATTCCACCTACTGCACAAACTATAGGAAAGATAATATTAGCATTATCAATTGTAATCTTGTCTTTGAATATTGTAGCATATATAAAGCCTAAAAGTGCTGCTCCTGCTACACCACCGATTCCGCCTTCGATAGATTTCTTAGGACTAAGTACAGGTGCCATTTTATGCTTACCAAACATTACACCGACAAGGTATGCACATGTATCACATCCCCATGAGCATAAGAATATAAGCCATACGATATATGCACCGTCCTGCATCATTCTTACCTGATAAATGTACGAAAGCATCAATACTACATAGAACATTCCAAAGAAACATACCATTACATCTTCTGCTTTGAATTTAGGAAATGTAAATACATAAGTTCCCATAAGTACGATAAGATAAGCAATAAAGAATACTATAATATATTCTTTGTAATCCATTCTGATTAATGCATAATATCCAATTGTTGCGATATATCCACATATTCCTAGAAGTTTCCATTGAAGTCCATAGACTTTCGCAAGTTCATAAAAACCTATTACTGATATTGCCACAACTGTCACAAGTAACACATCTTTACCAAGAATTATGGTGACAAGTGCAATAATCACTAAGATTATTCCACTTATAAGTCGTTCTAAAAACGATTTTGTCATAAGTTTCTTAATTGCTGACATATTAACACCTATTTAACCTTTCCGAATCTTCTATCTCTTTCGTTATATTTTTTAACTGCTTTTATTAATTCCTTTTTATTAAAATCAGGCCATAATACATCAGTAAAATAGAATTCTGTATATGCTAATTGCCATAACAAAAAGTTAGAAAGTCTTTCTTCACCACTTGTTCTTATAAGTAAGTCAGGGTCAGGTATTCCTCTGGTATCAAGATAATCTGAAATCATCTTATCATCAATATCTGATTCACTAATCTTTCCGTCTTTAACATCTTTAGAGATTTCTCTTACTGCTCTGACAATCTCATCTCTGCTTCCATAATTAAGTGCAATCGTAAAATTAAGTCCTGTATTATTTTTAGAGCATTCTTCAAGTTCCTCGATTTTACTTATTATATCATCGCTTAATCTGGACTTCTCACCGATAACCCTTACTCTCATATTATTGTTATTAGCTCTTTTAATACAGTCTTTAAGGTAATTACGGAGGAGCTTCATTAATGCCTCTACTTCATCTTGTGGTCTGTTCCAGTTCTCAGTTGAAAATGCATATACAGTAAGATATTTTATTCCTATACTGTCTGCATCTTCACAAATCTGTTCAACTACCTTTGCCCCCTGCATATGTCCGTAATTTCTAGGCATGAATCTCTTTTTTGCCCATCTTCCATTACCATCTAAGATAATAGCCACATGATTAGGTATATTCAAATTACTTAATTCTTCTCTTTTAGCCATTAATAATCCTCATTTCTATATATGCTAAAAGGGATTGCTTACATACTAAGCCTCCCTTTTATCTTCTTACTAAACTGTAAGTATTTCTTTTGATTTTTCTTCAATTGCCTTATCTACTTCAGCAATATATTTATCAGTTAATTTCTGGACTTTGTCTTCTATCTGTTTTAATTCATCCTCTGATACTTCATTTACCTTGCTTTCTTTCTTAAATGTATCATTAGCATCTCTTCTGATATTTCTGATTGCAACTTTAGCATTTTCGCCCTTTTTCTTAACATCTTTAACTAATTCTTTTCTTCTTTCTTCTGTTAATTCAGGAAATACTATTCTTATGCATTTACCATCATTTGTAGGTGTGATACCTAAATCAGAACAAAGAATTGCTTTCTCAATTTCCTTAATAAGACTTGATTCCCAAGGCTGAATCTGAATCATTCTTGCTTCAGGAACAGATACGTTTGCAACCTGCTGTAATGTAGATGGTGTTCCATAATAATCTACTGTTATCTTATCTAAAACATGTGGATTAGCTCTGCCTGCACGTATTGTTGAATAATCACTGTAAAGGCTGTCTAATGATTTGCTCATTTTTTCTTCAAATTGTACTAATTTTTCTTCCATAAAATCCTCCATTTAACGCATATATTGCTTATTATTGCTATATTAAATTCTATTCTATAATTGTTCCCGTAAAATTACCATTTACAGCATTAATTATGCTATCTTTTTCATTTAAGCCAAAAATCTTCATTGGCATCTTATTTTCCATACACAGAACTGAAGCTGCCAAATCGATAACACCCAATTTCTTCTCTACAACTTCTGAAATAGATAATCTGTCATATTTTTTAGCATCAGGATTCTTATTAGGATCACTGTCATATACGCCATCAATAGCTTTAGCTGCAAGTATACAGTCAGCTTCTATCTCGATTGCTCTTAATACCATTCCAACATCTGTTGAGAAATATGGGTGACCAATTCCACCTGCGAAGAAGCATACCATTCCTTTTCCAAAATATTTATTAGCTCTGTCTTTTGAAAATAACTTTGTAAATGAACCACATTCAAATGGTGTAAGCACCTGTGTCATCATTCCTTCTGTTCTAAAGATTTCTGATACGTAAATGCAGTTCATAACTGTTGCAAGCATTCCTATTGCATCTGCTTTTGTTCTATCTATCTTCTCGCTTGTTCTTCCTCTCCAGAAATTACCACCACCGATGACAATTCCTACCTGAGTTCCATTATCTACAAGCACTTTTACCTGTTTAGCTACTTTAATAACTGTCTCTTCATCAAAACCTGTTTTCTTATCACCTGCTAATGCCTCACCACTAAGTTTAAGTAATACTCTGTTTAACTTTTCCATATATATTTATCCTTTCATATTATTACTTGCTGAATGTTTTTTCTCTTGCTGATTTTTTATTCGTTCGATAACAATACGCATAGTATTTTATCACACAACTCACAAATTGAAAAGTCTAAAAATAAATATATAAAAGTCAGTGCAGCAAATTACCGTTCTAGTGAAACGCTTTTGATTTACTGCACTGCAATTAATTTTGTAGGTTACGACATTTATTCACACCTGATTAAGAAATACGAAGGAGTGTATCATAAACTGACGCCTTTACCTAATCGTCTATATTTATTCTAATTCAAATGCTCCCGTGTACAACTGGTAATACTTACCTTTTTGTGCAATCAGTTCATCATGATTACCTCTTTCAATAATTCTTCCGTTTTCTAATACCATGATTGCATCTGAATTTCTTACTGTTGATAATCTGTGAGCTATAACAAATGTTGTGCGTCCCTGCATGAGTTTATCCATACCTGCCTGGACTAACTTCTCTGTTCTTGTATCTATGGAAGATGTAGCTTCATCTAAGATAAGTACTGGTGGATCTGCTATTGCTGCTCTTGCTATAGCAATTAACTGCCTCTGTCCCTGACTTAAATTTGTTCCATCACCTGTAAGCATTGTATCATAGCCTTGTGGCAAATGTTTAATAAATCCATGTGCATTTGCTAATTTTGCTGCATTTATAACTTCTTCATCTGTTGCATCTAATTTACCATAACGGATATTTTCTTTTACAGTTCCGGTAAATAAATGTGTATCCTGTAATACAATGCCAAGTGAGTGTCTTAAATCTGCCTTCTTTATCTTATTAATATTTATTTCATCATATCTGATTTTACCATCCTGTATATCGTAAAATCTGTTAATAAGGTTAGTAATTGTCGTCTTACCTGCTCCGGTTGCACCTACGAAAGCAATCTTCTGTCCAGGTTTTGCATATAATTTGATATTATGAAGAATTATCTTCTTCTCATCATATCCAAAATCAACATCATTAAATACTACATTTCCTGTAAGTTTAGTATAAGTTGTCTCGCCTGTTTTATGAGGATGTTTCCATGCCCACATTCCTGTTCTTTCTTCACATTCTGTAATGTTACCATTGCTATCCTCTTTAGCATTTACAAGTGTTACATATCCATTATCTACTTCTGGTTCTTCATCTAATAACGTGAAAATTCTATCTGCTCCGGCAAGTGCCATTACCACACTGTTTAACTGCATTGAAATCTGACTTATAGGCTGATTAAAACTCTTGTTAAGTGTAAGGAAACTTGCAAGTGTTCCAAGTGTCATCCCTGAAATTCCTTTGATTCCTAATATGCAGCCGACTATCGCACATACTACATAACTTAAATTACCAAGATTGACATTAATAGGCATTAAGATGTTAGCATAGGCATTAGCTTTATTTGCCGCATCAAATAATTCATCATTTAATTCATTGAATCTCTCTTTACTCTCTTCTTCGTGGCAGAATACCTTTACTACTTTCTGTCCCTCCATCATTTCTTCTATATAACCATTTACAGTGCCTAAATCTTTCTGCTGCTTGACGAAGAATTTACCTGATTTGCCAGCAATATTCTTCGTTGTAAATAACATAAACGAAACCATTACAAGTGTTATAACTGTAAGTGGAATATTAAGAATTATCATACTTATTAATACATTTATGATTGAAGCCACACTGTTTATCAACTGCGGTAAACTCTGTCCAATCATCTGACGGAGTGTATCTGTATCATTTGTATAAATACTCATAATATCACCATGTGCATGAGTATCAAAATATTTAATCGGCAGACTCTCCATATGTTCAAACATTTCCTGTCTAATACGTTTCATCGTACCCTGTGTAACATTTACCATAATTCTGTTGTATGCGTACATCATAACAACACCAATTCCGTATATTATGGTAATTTTACCTATCGCTGACGCCAATGGTCCGAAATCTTTAGATGAATTATTAAGCATAGGAACAATATAGTCATCTATAAGCTTCTGCATAAAAAGTGTTCCTTTTACATTTGCAAATGCTGAACCAAATATACATATAAGAACTATTATACAATGTACTTTATATTCTTTAAGAATTTCACCCATAAGTCTTTTAGCAATTGACAATGGTGATTTGCCACTTTTTATCTGTGGTTTTCTCTTCATACCTGACATATTATTTTTCTGTTTTGAACTATCTTTGCTTATCATAATATCTGCTTTGATTGTGTCATTTGATTTAGTAACTTTTTCAGACATATTATTCATCTCCTTTCGTCTGCGAATAATATACTTCTTTATAAATCTCATTATTAGCAAGTAATTCCTCATGTGTTCCAAAGCCATCTATATGTCCGTCATCTAATACAATTATCTTATCAGATTCCTGGACACTTGATATTCTCTGTGCAATTATAAGCTTTGTTGTTCCCGGAATACTCTTTTTCATATTTGCTCTTATCTTCGCATCTGTTGCTGTATCAACAGCACTTGTAGAATCATCTAGAATAAGTATCTTAGGCTTTTTGAGTAATGCCCTGGCAATACATAATCTCTGTTTCTGTCCACCGGATACATTGCTTCCGCCCTGTTCTATATAAGTATCATATCCGTCAGGAAATTTTTCTATAAATTCATCTGCACACGCAAGTTTACACGCTGTAACTAACTCTTCATCAGTTGCATTTTTATTGCCCCATCTTAAATTCTCTTTGATTGTTCCACTGAACAACACATTTTTCTGAAGTACAACTGAAACCTCATTACGAAGTGTTTCAATATCATAATCCTTTACATTTATTCCACCGACTTTAACTTCTCCATCCGTAACATCATATAATCTTGAAATAAGATTAACGAAACTTGATTTTGAACTTCCTGTTCCACCGATTATTCCGATTGTTTCACCTGATTTAATATGAACATCTATATCTGAAAGAACCATTTCCTCGCTTGTTGATTTATATTTAAAATTAACCTGATTAAAATCAATATCACCATTTTTTACTGAATAAACCGGATTATCATTATTAGTTAAATCACTCTTTTCATTTAATACTTCCGCAATTCTTTCCGCTGAAGCTCTTGCCATGGTAATCATTACAAATGCCATTGAAATCATCATAAGACTTATCATTATATTCATTATATAACTGAATAAGCTGACTAATTCACCTGTTGTAAGTTCATTTACGACTATCATTTTAGCGCCAAACCATGAAAGTGCAAGTATACATCCATACACAGTTATCATCATTACCGGATTATTAAGTGTAACTCTTGATTCTGCCTTTACAAATAATTTGTATACTTCTTCTATCGCCCTGTTGAATTTCTTATTTTCATAATCTTCTCTTACATATGCTTTTACAACTCTTATCGCATTTACATTTTCCTGGACACTTGCATTTACATTATCATATTTCTTAAATACTTTATCAAACACGCCAAATGCAGAATATATTATAAGTGCAAGGCATCCACCCAGAAATATAATTGCTACAATAAATATCATGCTTAACTTAAGACTGATTGATATAGACATTATTACAGCTATTATCAACATCATTGGTGCTCTCGCACACATTCTTATTATCATCTGATAAGCATTCTGCACATTAGTAACATCTGTAGTCATTCTTGTAACAAGTCCTGCCGTAGAATATTTATCAATATTTGAAAAAGAAAAATTCTGTATATTTTCATACATTCCTTTTCTTAAATTCTTTGCAAATCCTGTACTTGCCTCTGCTGCATATTTTCCATTCAATATACCAAATAGCAGCGAAAGCATCGCAAGTACCGCCATCAACGCACCTACTTTATATACGAGTGTGTCATTGCCCTTTCCTATTCCATCATCAATGATTTTTGCCATAAGTATAGGAATTAAAAGTTCCATTATAACTTCACAGGTAACAAATACAGGTGTCAGTATAGACGCTTTTTTATATTCTTTTATCTGTTTTCCTAATGTCCTAAGCATTACATCTGCCTCCTTTTTTCTTCATGTCATTATTCAAATTGTCTTTCATCTTATTCACAACTCTGCAAAATATTTCTAAGTCCGCTTCATCAATTCCCTTCGTAATCGTCTTCTCAATCCTGCTTATATCATCCTCGACAAGTTTATTAATCTCTCTTGCCTTATCTGTAAGTACAAGCTTTTTAAGTCTGGCATCATAATCTACCTTCTCTCTGATAATAAGCCCATTTTTCTCCATAAGATTAATTATACCTGTTGCTGTTGAACGTCTGATTTCAAACTTCTCCTCAATGTCACGCTGAAATATATCTTCATCATCATGGTCACAAATATAGCCTATCACAAAACCATGTACCCCTGTCAGATGTTCGACTTCTTCCTTAGTCTCTGACATCTCCACACGCCTTTTGATAAGGTTATTTAATGCCTTTATTTCAAATCCTATTTCATTGTTTCTCAAGACCAGACCTCCTCTTAGTTTTGAATTTGGTATTCTGTACCCTCAAATATGTTATCTAACCTTTAAAGCTTATTATACAATAAATTAAAGTACATAAAACAATGTTTATGTACTTTAATAATTTGTAATTGTTAGCTTCCTAACAATTCTAGCATAATATTTATACATGTCAATAGTTTTTTTTACATATTACAACTGCTTTTCTGTTCTCTTTCCATATCTTTAACATATCTGGCATTGAACTTCATTGTACATTCTCTTAATTCCATCTTTCCTTCTATATATGGTTCATACATTTCTATAATTCCTGATGCACAGCCATCACACAAAGCATCTATATTACCAAGTGATTCCATTACGATGCGTTCACGTTGTTCACGGGTTGTATTTTTAATTAAATATTCTTCCATATAAAATCTCCATTCGAATTATTATCTTAACTCTTTATTGCCCAGCGAAGTTTTGTAGATTTAGACCTTGGATTCTCAAAGCACTCTCTGGCACTCGGGCGTATAACATCTTTTGAAATTTCTTTATATACACCATCTTTTAATCCCTGTTTAAATGCTTTCTTTACTAATCTATCCTCACCTGAATGGAAAGTCAGAATAGCAACTCTTGCACCTTTATTTAATACCGCAGGCAACTTCTCTAAAAAGTCATATAGAACTTCAAATTCACTATTTACATCTATTCGCAAAGCCTGAAATGTTCTCTGGCAAGATTTCTTAACTGCCTCTTTTTGTTCGCTTTCTGGTAAAAACCTGAGAGCATTTTTAACACATTCTGTTAAATCACTTGTAGTTTTTATCTCTTTTCCTTTTCTAAATGTATCAAATACTTCCTTTGCAATCTCATTTGCATATGGTTCATCCGAATTCTCTATAAGCATAGCGATAAATTCATCCTTTGATAATTCCCTTAAACGTTCTGCTGCCGATACGCCCTTTTGTGGGTTTAATCTTAAGTCTAATGGTCCATCAATCTTATACGAAAAACCTCTTTCCGGATTATCTATCTGCATAGATGAAACTCCTAAATCTGCTAATACAAAATCAAATTTCTTATCAGTACTTACCTCATCAACATTAGCAAAATTAATATTTTTAATGGTTAGAATATCTTCACCAAAACCCGCTTCTTCTAAACGTTTTTTAGTCTTTACAGATTCAATGGGGTCAACGTCAGTTGCAAACATATGTCCCTCGCCTTTTAACTGTTCTAACATCTTGCGAGTGTGACCTCCGTAACCTAGCGTTGCATCATATCCTGTTTCACCAGGTTTAATCTGTAGAACCTCAAGAATCTCATTAACCATAATTGAGATATGCATTCCTGCAGGCGTCTTGCCTTTTTTCATTATTTTTTCAACATCATCTTTATACTTTTCAGGATTTAATTCTTTATATTTATCTTTATAATTTTTTGGATGAGTCCCTTTATATCTGACTCTTCTTTTGTGTACCTGTTCTTCTGCCATTATAATCTCCAATAATATTTTTATTCTGATTTACATCTGATTACACATCTTGCTGCCCCGCTGGATGTACAAGTGAAAAGCGTAAGATCCCAATCATCTGTATTTTGCTTAATTATTAGGTCCTCTATCTGGGTCGGTTCTAAGATTTCAACTCTTAAAACACTATACTTATATACTGTTCCATCAAATGATGTGAAAAATATTTCTTCACCATTTTTAATACTTTTTAATTTACTAAAATGACTTCTATAATTATGTCCACCAATTACTAAATCATCTGAATTATAAGAACCACTATATCTGCAAGGTGATGTATCAAGCAATTCATAACTGTAATCTGCTAGAATTGGAAGTTCTAAATTCTTCGACGGTACTGATAAGATTCCTAAGAAATTCATACCGTCAATATGCATTGTCTTTGAATTCTTCTCATTATCAGCATTGTTATTCCCTTCGCTATGGTCTTTAATTATCTGTTCAAGCTTAGGGAGATATTTTTCCACTTTCTTCTTTGCATTATACTCACGGTAAAAATTATATAAAACTAATATAAATGCAGCCAAAATCAAAAAAACTCCAATTCCAATTAAAGCCTTCCCGATTTTATTTTTCATCTGTATTTTCCTTTCTTTCACTCTTACCACTCTGTAACATAATAATACCACTACCTATCATTAATGCACCAATCAAAACTAAAAGTACGACTGGCCATATCAATAAACCTGTCTGTGGTATTTTGTCTTCAATTGTTGTCTCAGGTATTTTTTCTGTCGTTGCCTCTGGTGTCTCTTCTGGAACTGTTGTTATTTCTATCTCTGATACTTCAGTTTTGGGGGTTGCATCTACATTATAATAGATTTTTCCATCAATTTCTTCTGGTACAGTTACAACAAATGGACTAATTTTATAATAACCGTTTGTATCAGTCTGCATTACAAAATACATACCAATTTCCAAATCGTCAAAAGATATCTTTCCATCTGAATCAATTTTTTTTGTATAGCCACTAATTTCATTATCTACAATATATGTTTTTAAATTACTTACAAATGTTTCATCTATATCGCTTCCTATTTCTAACTTACATTCACTGAAATTCGAAGTATAGACATATTCCATATCATTAGCATCATTTTCTTTGATATCTGCGACCTTTATAAGAGTAAGTTCACCCGATACCTTCCTATCCCCTTTACTATTAAATTTCACATTAATACTACCCTTCATATCTGTATCTATATCAGAAGCTGTTACTGCAAATGCATTTATGTTCTTTGCCATACTACCTGTAAATGCTACTAACAATATCAGTATTATTATCGATTTCAAATTGTTTCTTTTTATTTTCATTATTCAATTCACCTTATTTCTATTATTGTTTTGTTTTCTATATTCGCTTAACTATTACTTTCTTTAATCACTATTGCTGTGTTTATAAATCATTTTCTTTAACTATCTTCTGTTTTCTCATCATTTGTTATGTTTAAATCATTTTCTTTAATTATCTTCAGAATTTCCTGTTTTCTTTTTTTATTTCTTCGAATATGTACTGCCATCCCAAGTAATAACAGAAGCGTAAGTGGTACTGCCATTAATACTGTAACTGTCTTAGTATCTATCTTATATGCATCGGCATATACATATATATTATTTTCATCATCTGAATCAGACACTCTTCTGCCTCTGACTAAAAGTCTGTGTGTATTAATTCCATATGGCGTACACGTTAAAAGTGTACAATAGTCTTTACCATCTTCAATTTGTATATACTGTGTATCCCCCGGCGCTACTACCTTAATCTGGTCAATCTCATATACTAAAGTCTTATCTAAAACACTAATAGTAAATACATCATGAACATTTAATCTATCAAGATGTGTAAACAAATCTGCACTTGGAAGTCCTCTATGTCCTGATAGCACACAATGAGTATTTTCGCCTCCTACCGGAAGACTTGAGCCCTCAAGATGTCCAACGGCAACCTGTAATACACCATCACTTGTACCATGATAAATTGGAAGTTCCACATTTATTTTAGGAATAGAAATATATCCCATGATACCTGTGCCGGATACATCTAAAATATCATTATATCCTTTTACCGCATCAGGATTACTATAATCAATCATTCCATTTTCATATATTTTCTTATTATAATCAACTGCTTCATTATACATGGTCTCTTTTTCTTCTTTGTCCATGTTATTTACAATATTGCTATACTCTCTTATTACTTTTTTCTGCTCTCTATTACTCAGAAAATTACTTACTGTTGGATATAAAACAAGTAGGAGACCAATTAGAAATATTATCCCGAAGAATATTGTAGATAAATGTTTTTTCACCTTAGCCTCCTAGTTATTTGCTTTTATTTATTTTTTATTATATTCTATTTAATTTTTTTTTAACAACCAATGCAATTGCTGCAACTGCCATAAGAACAACGCCACCGATATAGAACATCTTTGTACCCATACCACCTGTAGTTGGAAGATTCGATTTTTTTGTATTAGGTACTTTAACTGTTACCTTACCATTACTATAATCTTTTGAAACAAGTGATGCAGGTGTATCAACTGTTGCTGTAATAGCTGTAATAGCTGAATCAGTTATTGTTGCATCAATTTTAATAGTAATATCCTTTGTAAGCTGCTGATATCCACCTGTTGGTGCTTTAATTTCCTTTAATTTATATTCATCTTTTGCATCTAAGCCAATAATTTTTATTGCTTCAGTTGCTGATGATGTTAATACACATTCTGTTACGCCTTCATATGAATCAACCCATTCTGTTACTTTATTATTTGCATCTAATTTTGCATATTTACCTGCCGAATTAATTAATACAAATTCTGCACCTGTAAGGTTATCATTTGTATTTGCATCATACTTATTTACATCAAGTTGATACGTAAATACTACTACCTTATCCTCTGGTGTTTTATCTGTTTTATTATTAGTACCATCCGCTTTAACATTTGGGTTGTCTGAATATACTAAATCAACTGTATTTGGGTTACCTGGATTACCAATTACTGCAGCATCATTTAAAGAAGCCTTATATGTCACAATAATTTTATTGTCTTTTGTTAAACCTGATGTTGCAATATTCTCTTTTAAATTTGTACATTTAATCGTTACTTTTCCTGCTACTGATGTATCAACTGTAAATGCACTTGTAATATCTGTTCCAGTTTCGCTGTCAATTGTTACCTTTACACTTGTTGAATCAAAGTCCATTCCTGTAAATGTATCCTCGAATTCATATGAATAATACTCATAATATGCATAATCTGTTGGAAGTGTACCTGTTAATTTGAATTCTACTTCCTGTTTAAGCTCTGCATCTGCATCTTTTCCCCATGTATCTGTAGAATCTTCTTTAACATGTTTCTCTACTGTAGGTATATCTGACTTTGGACTAATTGTGATTGTAGTTCCTGCAACTTCCACTAAATATAATGTATATGCATCTGCTGTATTATCATCATCTGATATACTATTATCCTTATCCTTAATTAAATAGTAACCAGATGGTACAGCTGCTGTTGCATCAGTATCTGTAATTGTTGCTATTGCATTTGAACTTACTAACTTTGTCTCATTGACATATTCAAGAATCTTATTTAACTTAACTCTGTCAGAAGTATCACTTGCTACAGAAGCTAAATCATTAAGAGTTGCCGTTGCTACTGCATCACCTACTTTTTCACTGCCTGTTAACTTTGCCACAGTACCATATTTAGCATTTGAAAGCTTATTAGTTGAATCAACATCTCCTGTAAATATCTGATACACCTCATAGGTATGTCCATTTTTAGGACCTTTAATAGTTACATCAGCGGCTGATGCGACTATTCCCATTGATAGAGTTGTTACTGCGACTAATCCCAATGTAACAATTTTTTTAATAATTCCTTTTTTCATTCTCATTATAATCATTCCCTTTCTTATCTTTTATCAAATATATATAGCATATACAGCTTACTATCATAATTGCAAATCCAGTATACACTAATTTATCAACGCCAAATCCACCTGTTTTCGGTAAATTATAGCGCATTATATAATAATTATTAACTGTTGCAGTACCCGAATTGCCATCAGCAGCATTTTCGTCCGCAACTACTACATCCCCCTGCTTATATTCATAATTATTAAGCTTGTATGTAGTATTATTTATTTCATAGTAATCATCTCCAATTTTAATACATTCTACAATCCTATATATTAACTTCACTCTGTCTGTACTTAGATAATCATCATAAACATCCAAATTATCAATCTGCTTTTTATAGGATTCTGTACTCTGAAGAGTATAATTACCATTTTTAACATCTGACCAGGTTGTACCATTATCCTTTGACACCTGTAATTTTACATATATATTATCAGGTCTTATCTGTCCGGCATCGTTATACCAATTCTTCTTTATTATAATTGATGTTACAGGCTTCTTGGCATTTACAATCGTGTATGTATCTTTATTACCTGTATTAAGAGTCTCGTCATACGTAATTACACCGCTAAATGAATTATTTGTAAATGTAATCTCTCCTGACCTTACCTCATCACCATTGCTTTTTTCTACAAGTATCGTATTTTTAATGATTCCTGTATCATCTGAAGTTGACTCTGTAACAGTATATTCTGTTCCTACCGGAATTCCTGTAATTATCGGAATTCCAACCACCGGACTACCATCTAGCATATATGTAAATCCTGTATCAGTCTTTGTTGCAACGATTACAACCGTTACTTCCGCCTTTCCTGATTCCGTTGTCAATCCAATTCCACCAATATTATTGAATTTAATTGTAAATGTATATTTTCCACCAACATTTAATGGTGCAGAAGCAAGTTCCGCCTTCTCTATACTCAAACTACCTGTTCGTACTTTATTGGTGTAATTCAAACTGATTGAAATATCACTATTATCACTATCAGGTGAATCATATGACCTAAACACTATTGTATTAGCATCACTAGGTTTTGCTTCTATACCATTTTTTGAATATTGACTTTCATTTGCACCGGTTTCAGTCCCCAGCGTGTTTAGAATCTTTTCGATTCTTCCATCATCAATTCCTAACAATATATTTAAACCATCTGAAATAACACTTTTAGTTATGTTGCCTCCATTTGATGGTAATACAGAACTTGAAGGTGTACTATAAGTATAACCTTCAGTAATATCTGTATTATTATTAACTACGGTTACATTTGTATCATATAATGCTTTCTGTGCATCATTAAGAATTTCATTAATCTGTATGTAACTTCCCTTTCTAAATTGTTCATTAAATATAGCTTTTTTTCCTGCTGTCAGATTAAATGTTCCGTTTTTATCTACAGTTCCCATACCTGATGTGCTACTTGAAGTCTTTACAATATCTTCTAATGAATACTCAGCACCTGTAGCATTTTCGAGTTTTCCGCTCTTCGCAGAACCATAATCTTTAATTCCTTTCTGGCTTCCTGCATCGAGTAATGAAAAACTCTTAAATACAAAATCGTCAAAGAACGTATATGTCTGAACATCATTTTCAACACTAATAGTTTTTATCTTAGTTGTATCAAGCATATCATAACCTGTTAATTTAGTAAGGTTCACTGATAAATTATACCATGTAGCTATTGCTGATATTGAACCACTACACACATCATCTGTTAAGTTTCCATATGCTTTATTTCCACTTGCATCTTCAACAACTATGTAAATCGAATCCCTTAGTTGTCCTGTCTTTCCACCTTCTGTTGCCACACCAAACGTTAGGAAATTTCTTCCCGTAATATCAATGTTTCCACCAGTATCAGACCCCAAAGATATGAGTCTTCGATTTCTTGTCGAATTATCAGATGCCGTTCCGCTTGCTGTCCATTTAATTACATTACTCTGTGAATCATACGAGCTTATCTTTCCTGTAGTCTGATATTCTCCGATTCCCTGACTAATATCGCTTCCAAATGTAATATTTCCTGTGAAATCTTTTGCAAATGTTACATCTGATAAGCTATTTTCTGATGATACATATGCGCCATAATGTGTTGCCAAATTCTTAATGTTATAATCAAATGACATTTTACTATTGAAATAATCTTTAAATATTGTATTTACATCAGTTGAATCAACCTGTTTTGATACCTCAAGAGTATCAACTATATTCATACTGAATGCAAGTGATAAGTTTGATTCCCACTGACCTCTTTCCATAAAATAGATAACCATTTCATGGGTCTTACCTGTATCATAACTTGTTGGATGTTCACCACTTATGACATCCGATGTACTGTAATAATACGTATCAGTTATAATTCTGTTTGCATTATTGCCTGATGCAATATAATTTATTGTATATTGGCTTGCAGAAGTTGAATCATATGTTGAATTATTCGAAGCTGCAGCTTTAGCTTTTGTCACATATGCATTATTAGTTCCAAAGTCTATAAGACCTGCAACGTATCCATGGTCTCCACCACAATCTAATACTAATTTTCCATCGATAAATACCCACACATCATCATCACCTGAGAATCTGAATTTAGACGAATAAAAGTTTCCATCTGTTCCCTGTACGGTACCATCGCTATTAAGTTTAAAATTAATTGTAATCTTATTACCAAAACCGTAATTGTAATATGAGCTGTTATTATCTGTAACTCCATTATTCAATGGGAAGAAACCATATTTGTTTCTATTTGAATTAGTCTCACATCCGTCTTCTAATGGAGCTCCTGTAGAATCGAGGTTTAAACTGTTATTATTAACCGTTCCTACTGTTCCGTCTAACAGATATCTTCCCGTAACTTCACTATTCTTCTTAAGTTCTAACGAAGTCGAAGCACTATCAAACCACCAATAGTTAACAGGCTCATCAAATATTTGCTTTCTTGTAAATGGAAAATCTACTTTTTCATAATACTTACCAACAACTGCATTTTTAGAGTTATTTCCACTAAGAAATTTTTCATCAAAATGAGGATCAATAATATCGTTAGTTGTACCCTCTAACATTGGATATCCGTTAATCAGATTACTTTTAACAATTCCAAGTGTTGCATAATCATAATATCCTGAAGAAATACTTCTATAATCTCCATTTTTATTCTCAATAGAATTATTCAGAGATAGGAAATTATGATTAGGTAAATTACTAACTTTATCTGAACCATATAAATTCAATGTATCATTAAGTCCTGCAAAGTAAGGAGTTCCAAACTTAAGGATGCTTGGTTGGAAATGTCCTGTGTATATTGGATATTTTACACTTGCATCCGAATATGCACTACTTAATGTCTGGTTGAACTCTCTAAAAGGCATATATCTTCGATTGTTGTTAGCATCTGTATTAGCTAATGCACCACCAGAATATGTATCTCTATTATTTCCATTTAATTCATAATCTGTATAATAGTCATACATTGATGAATTAACCCATAAGATACCACCATCTGTATTCTTTGTTCCGGTACCTATGTTAACTATCTCCGCATTCCTATCCTTTTCTACATCTTTTGTCTGTGAAGTATTAGTATCTTCATTAAATGTTCCCCAATATCCACCTCTCAAACTATTATCATATAATACTGTATCACTTGTATCAGCTATGAAGCAGTTCTGAGTCACATCATCCGGACTGCTTATAATAGTATTCGCACTATTATTCCAATCATCTGTTCCTACGCTCATAAACTGGAATTTAGTATATGACGAATCTATCTTATCATTCGTTACATAAATAAGTTGTCCATCATATGAATCATATCCATCAACTACTTTCATTGTAACCGTAATTGTACCTGATGAATTTGTAGCTTTACATATTACATTTTTTCTAGAGTTATTATCTACACCATATGTAGGAATTACATTCTGGTAACAATATGCTGAATCTGTAGAGAAATATTTAAGTTGTGAATAAGTTGCATCAAAATAAATATATCTGCTTCCGGTTACATAATCACCGGCAGTTGCATCAACGCTACCACCACTAAGTTTAACAAGATTACCACTTAAATTATTCAGACTGAAGCTTATGCTTTTACCATCATAAGCAAGTGTCAATTGTGTATTTTTAAGGATCTGATAACTTTCTAATATTCTGAAAACCAAAGCATCTTTATTAGGTGTTAACTTTGTAATATCATATTCTGTACCGTTTGCAGTAATCTTAGCACCTGTAATATTTCCAAAGGATGCAGTATCTATATAAATAGTAGTATCTACATAATCAAAATACCATTTATCTGTTGTAAATGCTCCTCCGCCCTCGGCATATACAACATAATTACTTCCCGAGACCAATGATATATCAGCAGTAGAATTATATTCACCTGCTAAATTTTTTCTTACGAATTTAATTTTTCCTCCATTATTAAAATCTGAAGGAAGAACAAATTCCCATAGTCCATTACTGCCTGCATTTATACAATCTATATATGCCTGATTACCAGAAGTATTATAATAATACATTCTTGCATAACAATCATTATCCGTAAACCAGGTCGTCCCCGACACATCTAACCATATAGAATCTCCTGTCTGTGGAACATGATTCACCGCACTTAAATATTCTGCTTTTGCAGCACTTGGTATATGTTCCTCTGCTGAAGCATCATCTGTCATCGATATGCCAATAATTTTCAATCTCCATGAAACACCAATTACTATAAGAATTGCAAGCATTGATATAAACATTGAAATTCTATATTTATTCTTATTAATAGCTTTCTTTTTACTGATTTGTTCATTAATTATATTTCTCATATTATCACCACTAATATTAATTAACCTTTCCTAATTTTCTTAAAGGCCAAATTCGAATCATTACCTTACCGGCAATCTGATCTTTATCAACACAACCAATTATAGTATTTCTACTGTCTATTGAAACTGATCTGTTATCACCCAGTACGAAGTATTTATCTTCCGGTACCTGAAATGGATATGTAATGTTGCTTTCTCCTAATGCCTTCTCATTGACATATGGTTCATCAATTACCTTTCCATTTACTTTTACATTACCCTCATCGTCAATTTCCACAACATCTAAAGGGCCTGCAATAACTCTTTTCAATAACAACTTATTTTGCCAATAGAAACCACATATATCACCTGTTTTGAATTTATTTGTTTTATACAATACAACTATATCATCATCATCTAGGCTAGGCTCCATACTTTTTCCCGAAACCTGAAGTACAGGCAGAAGCAGTGTAGCAACAAGAGAGGCAACAGCTGCAATGACTATTAAAATATAAATTATATTAAATATTATTCTAAATTGCTTCTTTCTATGTTTTATGCGTTCTTTTTCAGCATTCACTTCCTCTGGTGTGGGAATAGGTATTGAATTTTTATTCTTACGGCTTTCCTCCATAATCATCACCCGTCCGTTTTTCGTTTCATATATTCTCTTATCTCTTCCCTCGCCATGCTCTTAACCGATTCAACATATTGATCGGCAGCAGCCTGGGCAGTTTCAAATACTTTATTAAGTTTCAAACTTGCTTCCGCAATTGAACCCGCATTATTTAAAATAATATTTTTCTCATTGAGCATTTTTGTTAATTTCTTATTCTTATTCGTAAGGACAGTGTTTTCCTTCTGAAGTTCTATAATTATATCTATCAGTTCTGCTCTTCCTAACCTTTTCAAATCTTTATCTGCCATTGCATCACTCCCAAAATATATACACTAATTTTTTTGCTATTATAATAATGAAAATATTTTCTGTCAATTTTTTTTATAAATTTTAGATGTTTTTTAAAAATTTTAGATGTTTTTTTTTAAAATTTTGGTTATTTTTTTTTAATTTCAGACGCACTCTGTGATATAATCAGCAACATAAATTCCGCTTGCTGACGCATGTGACAACGAATGCGTAATTCCACTTCCATCTCCAATTACATAAAGTCCTTTATGTTTAGTTTCTAAATTATTATTAAGTTCAACTTCCATATTATAAAACTTGACTTCAACACCATATAAAAGTGTATCGTCATTTGCTGTGCCGGGTGCTACTTTATCTAATGCATAAATCATTTCTATAATACCATCTAAGATACGTTTTGGAAGTACAAGGCTTAAATCTCCCGGTGTCGCTGCGAGTGTAGGGCGAACCGTACTCTCTTTAATACGGTTTTCATTACTTCTTCTACCCCTTACAAGGTCTCCAAATCTTTGAACAATAACTCCTCCACCAAGCATATTAGATAATTTTGCAATACTCTCGCCATATCCATTGCTATCTTTGAATGGCTCCGAAAAATGTTTTGCAACAAGTAGTGCAAAGTTTGTATTCTCCGTTCTCTTTGCCGGATCTTCAAAGCTATGTCCATTTACTGTAATAATACCATTTGTATTCTCATTAACAACTATTCCATATGGATTCATGCAGAAAGTGCGTACTTTATCCTCAAATTTCTGTGTACGATAGACAATTTTACTTTCGTATAATTCATCAGTAAGATGTGAGAAAATTACTGCCGGTAATTCTACACGAACACCTATATCTACTCGATTGGATTTTGTAGGAATGTCTAAATCTGCACACACTGATTCCATCCATTTACTTCCACTCCTGCCAACAGAAATTATACATTCCCTACATTCTGCTTCCCCATTTTCATAGATAACCTTATATCCATCATCTAATCTCTCAATACTATTAACAGGCTTATTAAAGTAGAAATCGACCTTTTCTTTTAAATCTGATAAAAGATTTTCTAACACAATGTAATTAATATCAGTTCCAAGATGTCTTACAGATGCATCTAATAACTGCAATTTATTCTGCATACAAATTTTCTTAAACTTTGTATCTGTTGTAGAGTACATACGCGTTTTAGCACCACCATAAGCACAATTAATTTCATCCACATATTTCATTAAAGCAATTGCCTTTTCCTTACCAATATATTCATATAATGTTCCGCCAAAATCATTTGTAATATTATACTTTCCGTCTGAAAATGCACCTGCTCCACCAAAACCACTCATAATGGCACAAGATTTGCACTTAATGCACGACTTAACCTTATCTCCATCAATTGGACATTTACGTTTTTCTAATGAATATCCTTTTTCAAACACTGCAACTTTAAGCTCTGGTTTCTTTTTCATCAATTCGTATGCAGAAAAAATTCCACCCGGACCTGCACCAACAATAATTACATCATATTTCATATTTGTAGCCTCCATTTCATTGGTTTCTGTTAAATATAATACCATACAATTTACGCCTGTACTATAAAAGTAAATGCTTCATAACAAGTATCTAGTTTTATAAAAAGGTCGTGTTCTCACGACTTTTTTGCTTTTCTAATATATTCCGGCAGTTCTGGTGACCATGGCAAAAGTTTTTCAAGAAAACTTCTGTCTGTGTCGTCCTGATGCTCCGGCAGTTCTGTCAACAAGTATTCGAAATACTCATATGGCTTTAAGTTATTAACTTTGGCAGTTTCTGCAATACTGTAGATAATAGCCGAGGCTTTAGCACCATTTATTGTATCTATTATCTGCCAGTTTTTCTTTCCGATACAAAATCCACGAATAGCCCGTTCGCTTGCATTATTGTCTATAGGTACATCTCCATCCGTCAAAAATACTTTCAGATATTTTTCCTGATTTAATATATATGTAAAGCCATCTCTAAGTTTACCCTTACTTGGTACTGAAGCTTCTTTTTGTTTGAGGTACACAAATAGAGCATCTACCAACGGTTTTATTATAACCTGGCGCTACTTAAGCCGTTCCTCAGAAGATAGTTCTTTTAATTTACCTTCCTCGCGATATATGGCCTGTATCTGTTTCATAATGATATAGGCTTCTGATTTTTCTGTGTTGATGCTGGTATAGTTTTTAATGCTTCGTCAAATCTGCGTCTGGCATGAACCCAGCATCCTGCTATAGTTAGGTCTTCAAGCTCTTTTTCCACTGTATGATAAACCTGATAGCCATCCATTAACACCAAATTCAGATATCAATTCTTCTTCTGTCATATAATGATCTATTCTGATAGTATCTAAGCCTTTGATATCCTGTTCACGTTTTCCTTTTGTCTTTGGTTTTCTGGTATGCTTTATCTCTAAATCATCCGGCTCTTCCATATCCAGGTTGCATTCTGCTTCTGCTTCGTTAAAGAATACTATAACTCCGTTTACTTCCATAAAGCTTATCTGATTTGCATCATGCATCTTATCTGATGAACGACCAAAACGATGATTCTTTGATAGTATAAGTTGTTCCATCATAAGCTGCATCTTTTCATTTAGTGCATGTGTTTCCTTTGTAAGTATATCTAACTGCTCTTGCATATTTAGAAACATCTGTACCAATAACGACTTATCCATTTTATTAAGTTGTTCTTCTGTGAACTTCATCTGCATAATTATGGCTCCTTTTAAAACTTACATAAGTATAGCATATTTAAAGTAAATTTGCCACTTTGCAGATATTAGTGTCTCGTCATTTTGACTGTGGATAACACTTCTTAAGAATCAGATTTTATATGATTTTTAAAAACTATTATCCACTATTTACAGTTAAATTCGTTATTTTTGGTTCTTTTTTAGATAATCGGTTATGGCATTTATCCACATAGAATTTTTTTATTTTCTACATAATGCACAAATATTACATAAGCCTTGGTGGGTCTTCAATCTCGATTATCGGTCTGCGTGCTATGATTGAAAATCCCTGCATAAGCTGACGATATTGGTATTCATCAATTTCGATTGCTTCATCGTTACTTCTTGGCCATTCGAATGCTCCTGTATTTAGTCGCTTATACATAAGCAGGAATCCATCACCTTCCCATAATAACGCTTTAATTCTATCGCTTCTTCGACCACAAAATAAAAAAAGTGTATCTTTATCGTATGGATCAAGATTAAATTGAAACTTAACTATACTTGTTAAACCTTCGATACCCCTCCGTAAATCAGTAAAACCTGTTGCTAAATATATCTTCTTAAAACCTGTGGCATTATTTAACATACATAAATGCCTCCACAAAATTTCTTATAAACTGTGGTGACGCATTATCGTAAATGTCTATGTTTGCACCGGCTATTTTAAGTGTCGCAGCAACTGCATTATTCTCTGGTATTAACGTGGTAGATTTAATAGTCGTTTTTTTTGTAACTGGCTTATTGGTGCAACCACTCGAAGCCTCTACTGGTAATTCAACAAATGCTACTTGCTTTTCTTGCAATGATTCTAAACATGCATCTTTCAATTTACGTTGCCAATAGTAGTACTGA
>OGGZ01000228.1_pt1 | contig 68029 bp, 57 predicted proteins | sample 1571371 | NCBI WGS metagenome assembly OGGZ01 (sample SAMEA2582025, study PRJEB24529) | metagenome | biome: Human gut stool | place: China | collected 2011
CACTTCTCCCAGCCCTTGACCTCCTGAATCTCATCGAAAAAGAGGTAGATCTTGCCGCCGATCTCCTTGGCGCGTTTGGTGATCTCGTCGTGCAGCGCCTGCGCGGTTTGCAGGTGGGAATAGCTCATATCTTCAAAATTGATGGAGATAAACTGCGTCGGACTGACGCCGGACTCCGCAAGCTCCTGCTGGATCAGCTCCAACATGACCGACTTTCCGCAGCGGCGGATACCGGTCATGACCTTGACCAGCTCCGTTCCGATGAACGGACGGATACGGCTCATATACAGTTCGCGTTTAATCATAAAACTTCACCCTCCTTCCGTGGCTGACCACAGTATATCACATTTACGATTGAAACTCAATGGAGAAATTGCAAAAATATAAGTTATAACTGACAAAATACAAAATTCGACAAATGATTTCAGATAAGGCTTTGCTATTCAAGCAAAGCCCTGCAGAGGTAAGATTCCACCCTTTATTGGCACACGAAATGCCGTTATCACAAGGCGGAGTGGCAAGATAGGCAGGAAATCCAAGCGACGTACTGGCGATATTTTTCTCCATATTCGCCCCGAAATGCAGCAGAAAATGAAACAACCATCGGCATATCCGTTGGACGGTCATGCCGATGGCTGTGTGTTTCATCAGAGCTTTCATTCGATTTTTGAGGGCGGTAGTAGTGTGTCATTTTCGCGCCTGCAATTCAATTTTTCATACACCATTTTTACACCATTTTGGCGTGGAACAGTATAGAATTACATGAAGTTATATAGTGGATATTTGTGCAGAAAACACGCTGAAATCAGGAATTATCGGTATTTATTGAGTAATATTGAGATATAGGATCGGTGGAATCGCCCACGATACCTAATTTCATATATACATACCTCACTTTAAAAAATCCTGTATTTGCAACGGTTTGCAGGTCCGGGCCTTTTGGCACTGTACCATTTTTACACCATTTTTTCAAAAGGCCCGGATTCCGCAACACGGTTGGCTTCAAATTGCCGCAAAGCCTCGTCCAGCGACTCCGTGGTGACGTGAACGTAGCGGTCCATGGTCGTCTGGATGCTGGCGTGGCCCAGCAGCTTCTGCAAAATTTTCGGCTGCATGCCGCTTTCGATGGCTCGTGTGGCGTAGGTGTGGCGCAGGGCGTGCATGCAGAAATGCTCGATGCCCGCCTGATCACAGAGCCGGTATAAGTGGGTATCATAGGAACTGTTCTTCGCCGGTTCCCCGGTACGCCAGTTGATAAAGACAAGATCACGCAGATACATATAGGCCGACGTGCCCCTGCGCCGGTCCAGATAGGTGAGCTTCTGCGAGAGGGCGGGGGGAGCTTCTTCCCCTCGCGCTCGGCCAGGCATTCCTCCAGAATTTCCACCGCCCGGTGGGTCAGGGGAATGGTGCGGTAGCTGTCCGGCGTTTTCGGCGGGCCCGCCCGCCATGTGTGCAGGTCGTAGCGGTACTCCAGCGTCTTGTTCACCGTCAGCGTCCGCTTCTCCAGATCCACCGCATCCCACGTCAGGCCGATCATCTCGCCGGTGCGCAGCCCCGTTTCCAGCAGGAACGCGTACTGGTGATAGTTCTTCGTGCCCCGCGCCGCATCCAGAAAGCGCCGCTGCTCGTCCCGCGTCAGGAAGTGGATGTCATCCGCCGCCCGGCAGGGCTTGGTGTAGCGCACGCCGTCCATGGGGTGCTTGGTGATGAGGTCGTTCATCTTCGCCGACTTGAATAGGGTGCCCATGGTGATGTAGGTCTGCTTGATGCTGGAGCCGGAATAGTCCGCATCCATCAGCAGCAGAACCCGCTTGCAGTGCATGGGCTTCACGTCCGAAAGGCACATGTGCCCGATCACCGGCTTGATGTTCCGCGTGTAGCGGTCACGGTAGTTCCGCAGGGTGTTGGGGGCCAGATCGCCCACAATGTTCTCGATCCAGAAGTTGAACCATGCGTCCACCGTGGTGCTGGTGGCTACGAAGAGGCCGTCATGCTTGTCGGCATAGCGGGCGTCCTCCATCCAGTTCTTGGCTTCGGGAAGCGTTTTGAAGTATTTGGTGTGTCGTTTTCCTGTCCGATCGACAAAGCGTGCGCTGTAAAACCCGTCCTTTCTTTGGCAGATACCCTTGCCGCATTCTCTTCCTTTCAGGCTTTTGCCCATACACTTGAGCTCCTTTCCGGTCTAAGGGAAAAGAGCCCACTGCAACAACATAATTATAGCAGATAGGCTCCCGTCCCTCAACCCATTTTTACAAATTTACCGGCCTTCGGGCCTGCGTCAGATGACGAGCCGGGCGCTGATGTATTCTTCAAATTTCCGGCGCTTCACCAGCTTTTTTGTCCCGACGAAGAGGACGAAGGGGCAGTTGGGGGCTTTCAGCATGCTGTCGATCTTGTTGATGCCGATGTTGCTGTACTCCGCCGCCTCCTTGGTGGTCAACGCCATTTTCAGGTGGATGGGTACGGTGGGTGTGTTGGTCATGAGGGTGCTCCTTTCTTGGCGTCTATGTAGACAGATAGAACCTGTTTTCTTTGTGTTCGAGGGAAATCGTATTGCCCCGCCGGAAGTGCGGTGCGGGAGACGTTGGTATTGCTGGCCTTTCGGGGCCTTATTTGTCTACGCCGGATCGGCGTTTCCGTGCGGATTCCGCCTTCTGCTTGCGATGGACTTTTGCCGCGCATTCGCGGCAGTATTTCGCCCGGCCGGAGCGGGTGAGGAAGCTCCTGCCGCAGACCTCGCAGCGGTGCAGATGTTTGGGATTGAAGATGGCCCGTTCCAGCTTTGGCTGCTCCGGCAGCACGGCATGGCGGAACCAGCGGCAGATCAGACTGCGGGAGACTGCCTGCGGGCAGACGCCGTCTAGCAGCAGGCAATCATCCTGTGCGTAGTCGCAGCAGCGCCTTGCCAATCCCCGCACGCTGCGTGCCTGCCCCGGCGTCAGGCGGAAGAGCGTTCCGTCCGGCAGGCGCTCAATGGGGTCAAATCCGGCCATCGGCATCCTCCTTTGCGATCAATTTGGCATCTGCCGGGCTCTGCGTCGTGAGCTTGCAAAAAGTTTTCATCTGACCTCCTGTCCCATCCATCCCATCAGGTGTATTGATTGGATTGATGGATGATTCTCTTGTATCTTGATTTATTTCTGATTGATTAGGGGATGATTTTCAGCCCCGATGAACGTCGCGGAAACCGGCGTCCTGAAATCCGGTTGTGGAACCCTCCGGAGCGTCAGCCTGTCCACCGTCCGAAAAACCGGCGACGGAAAATCCATGTATGGAAAATCCCGTTGTGGTCACAGCTCCTCCTTCTGCCGCACTTTCAGCAGCTCCCACACGTCAGCTACCCGCGCTTTCAGCTCGGCAACGTCGGCCTCGTAGAAATGCCCCGCGCTGTTGATGCGGCGGCAAATCTGGTTGATATTCGAGGCAATGCGGTTCACGGCAGCGGCCAGCTTTTTCTGCTCGGTGTAATCGACCTTGATGATGTACCCGTCGATCAGCATTTTGCGGGCGTAGGCTCCGAAGTTGTGGGTTCCCAGCTGGCGCATCTTGTGCCGGATGAGATTTAGCTCTGTCTCGTTCAGACAGATTTCCTTGCGGACGGGGCGTGTACGGTCTGCCATGGTCACATCCCCCTCAGCTTCAGGTGGAAGTCGTCGCCCTCTTTCCAGACGTCCAGATAGCACATGTCGTAAAGCTCCGTGAGCGTGCAGAAGATTCGCTCGTCCGACAGGTTACCTCTCAACTGGTCAGCCAACTCGGACAGCTCGAAGGCTTCCTTGCCGAAGGAGCAGAGGATAGCGGCAAGGCCCTTCGTATCGACCGAGAGGTACGGGTCTTGCAGCAGCTCCGTAGGGACAGCGGTCTTGTGGGAATGATCGTAGTGCATGGTGTACATAGAAGTTCTCCTTTCAATTTTGAAAAAGTCGTGGTTTGCTGCGGTTGGAACGCTGGCTCAAAATTCTCCTTTCACTAGCCAACGGACAAAATGAAGCGGACTGTCACGATTCTGTCATGAAATCGATTTGCGGATGATTATGCCGCAGCCTCACTGACTTTTGCCCCTCTATATGACAACGGACAATTTCTGCGGAAAACTTGACGCCCTCTGCAAAAAATTTTCTTCTACTTTACAACGCGCATTTTTGCCCTTGGCGGGGGGGTACAGCAAAAAAAGAAGCGCCTGTCTGCATGACAGGCGCTTTCAGAAAGCTGCTGTTATTCGGTTGTGTCCCAACAACCCGCTTTGTTTTCCTGCGATAACCGGCAGATACCGTCCGCCTTGTCCCGCTGCCGCAGGAGCGAAGCGAACGCCAGATACAGCGCGTTCTGCCGCCGTTCGACCGCTCCGCGATTGATTTGCAGGGCGTCCGCCGTCTTGCGGATGGACAGCCCTTCGGAAAATCGCTTTTTGAAGATCTCTGCGTAGTCATGGAGCACCGTTTTGAGGGACTGTTGGAGAAATGCCAGATCCTCGCGCATGGCCTGATATTCCTCCCGGTCATGAACGCCGATGTACTGCTTCCGTTCCCGGATGAGCCGGTACCGCTGCATGTCTATGCGGTAGTTCTCGCAGACGTCCTTAGCATATTCGTAGTAGGTTTGACTGCAACGGATGAAGCGATCTTCGTACTCGTCGTTAACGTAAGTGAAGGGCTTGCTCTTGGGCTCCGGAAAGCCGTCCTCGTACACCTCGCGGACGATGGAGGTGTCGATCTCGCGCCGGGTCTGGCGGACGTATTTGTCCCGCAGCTCGCCGTCCACCTCGACCTTCTCGCAGAAGGACGTGTAGCGGATGAGGTAGTAGTGCTCGTTGTCCTCGCGGGAAAAGCTGGCGTCCTTGCAGACCACGATGGCCTCGCCGGTGTCAATGTCCTTGAGCACACGGACGACGAAAATCGGCTTGCCGTCGTAGCGCTTGTAGTAACCGGCAAACACGCGTCTCTCTGCCATGCGCAGCCCTCCCTTCGGTGATTTTTCTACAGTATAACACAGATCACGGCGGAGGAAAAGCGCGGCGCGGAGACGGAGAAACTGAGATTGGAGAAACCAGCAAGCACATCCGGTGTCCGGACAACACCGGAAAATGCGCGTTTCCGCCCTGTGGGCAGACTACGCATTTCGACTTTTGGGATGCTCCCAAACCCTGCCTGATTTTCGCAATGTCGCCGCGAATCCGGACGGCATTGCGCGCGAACTTAACGACATCCTTGCAATGACGCTTTTTTGTGATTTTGAAGCCCCTCAGGCCGCCATTTCCACGATGATTTCCCGACTTTTCACACGGAAATTGGCATACAGATTTTTACTGAATGCCATTGCGTAACTGCATTGTTTGCTGTATAATTAAATAGACAAATAGTCATATCTCGCATAGCTGATCGCGGAATATGACTATTTGTAAGAGATTAGTAATCGATTACTGCGCGATAGTCAGACACAGAAAAAGCATTGTGCCGCAAAAGCGCAGAGAAAAACAGGTGAAGAACATGAATAAGCGTCTTCTGCTGGCCAGCCCGCACATGTCGGACGAGGGCTATGAGCTGGAATACATTCAGGATGCGTTCCGAAAAAACTGGATCGCGCCGCTGGGCGAGAACGTCAACGAGTTTGAAAAGGCCATGAGCGACTACATGGGCAAGGGGTATCCGGTGGCCCTGTCCGCCGGTACGGCGGCGCTGCATCTGGCCATGATCCTTGCGGGGGTGAAGCCCGGCGACACGGTGTTCTGCCAGAGCCTGACCTTCTCCGCGTCGGCTAATCCCATCGCCTACTGCGGCGCGAAGCCCGTGTTCATCGACTCGGAGCACGAGACGTGGAACATGGACCCTGCCGCCCTGCACCGGGCGTTCGAGCTGTACGGCGCGCCCAAGGCGGTGGTGGTGGTGCATCTGTACGGCAACCCTGCCAAGCTGGATGAGATCACCGCCATCTGCCGGGAACACAATGTCCCCCTGATCGAGGATGCTGCGGAGGCGCTGGGGTCTACATACAACGGCCAGAAGTGCGGCACCTTCGGCGAGTTCGGCGGCCTGTCCTTCAACGGCAACAAGATCATCACCACGTCCGGCGGCGGTATGCTGCTGTGCGGGACGGAGGAGGAAGCGAAGCACGCGCTGAAGCTGGCAACGCAGGCCCGGGAGGATGCGCCGTGGTACCAGCACGAGGAGATCGGCTATAACTACCGCATGAGCAATATCACCGCCGGAATCGGGCGGGGACAGATGAAAGTGCTGCCGCTGCGGGTGCAGCAGAAGCAGGCCATCTTTGCCCGCTACTGCGAAAAGCTTCAGGGCCTGCCGCTGACCATGCAGCCGAAGCTGGACTGCGCGCAGCCCAACCGCTGGCTGTCTGTGCTGCTGCTGGATGCAAATTGCGGCGTGACGCCCGCGGAGCTGCTGGCGCGGCTGAATGAGGCGAACATTGAGGGACGGCATCTCTGGAAGCCCATGAGCTTGCAGCCGGTCTTTGCCGGAAGTCCCTTCGTCAGCGTCAGCGATGCGCCGGTGTGCGACGATCTGTTTGCCCGGGGCGTGTGCCTGCCCAGCGACACGAAGATGAGCATGGACGATGTGGACCGCGTGTGCGAGGTCATCCGAGGGATGTTCTGATGCAGCACAGAGCCGGATTTTATGAAAAATACGTCAAGCGGCTGCTGGATCTGGTGCTTTCCGGACTGGCACTGATTATTCTGTCACCTCTGCTGCTTGTGACGGCGATCTTGGTGCGCGTCAAGCTGGGAAGCCCGGTGATCTTCTGTCAGGAGCGGCTGGGGAAGGAAGAGAAGATCTTCAAGCTCCATAAGTTCCGCAGCATGAGCGACGCGCGGGATGAAACCGGCAACCTGCTGCCGGACAAGGAACGGCTGACGGGCTTTGGAAAGAAACTGCGCTCTCTGAGCATCGACGAGCTGCCGGAGCTGTGGGACATCTTCCGCGGCAAGATGAGCATCGTGGGGCCAAGACCGTTGCTGGTGAAGTATCTGCCCCTTTACAGCGAGGAGCAGCATCACCGCCACGATGTCCGCCCCGGCCTTACCGGCTGGGCGCAGGTGCATGGCCGGAACCTTGCCTCGTGGGAAGAGAAGTTTGCGTATGATGTGGACTATGTAAATCACGTCAGCTTTGCGCTGGATGTGAAGATCATTTTCATGACCGTCCGCTGCGTCTTTGCAAGAGAGGGAATCAGCGCAGAAGGCAGCGCAACGATGGAAGCGTTTACGGGGACATCAAATATTTCGGAGGAAGTAAGATGAACATCTTATTTTGCAGTGCCGGACGGCGCGTTGAATTGCTGAAGGATTTCAGAAAGTCCATGGACGAGGGCGACAGAATCATTGCCGCCGACTTGTCCAATTTGGCACCAGCCCTGTATGTGGCAAACAAGCATTATCTTGTTCCCCGGATCGATGACCCAAACTATCTTGATGCGATTCTGGACATTTGCCGCAAAGAAAAAATCAATGCGGTTACAACACTGATTGATCCGGAGATCGAACTGCTTGCGAAGAACCGCGCCCGTTTTGAAGAAATCGGCGTTGAAGTGCTGGCTCCTTATGCGGAGACGGCAGAGCTTTGCTTTGATAAATTCAAGATGTATCAGTACCTCACGGCGCATGACATTCCTACGCCGGACACATGGGGAGACTATTCCTCCGCGATGGCTGCTATTGAGAGCGGCAGCCTTGCATTTCCTGTGTTTGTCAAGCCGAGAACGGGGAGCGGCAGCGTTGGCGCTCGGAAAGTGCAGGATGAGGAAACGTTAAAAACGCTGTGCGAAGCTGACCCGACGCTGATCATCCAGCGCTTGATGGACGGCGATCTGGATGCGGACGTGTATATCGATACGATCAGTCACAAGGCTGTATCCGCATTTTCCAAGCGCAAGCTGGAAACCAAAATCGGCGGTGCAAGCAAGACCATCTCATTCAAGGATGAGAAGCTTTTTGCATTTATCCGGGAAATTACAGAGCTGCTGAAGTTCAACGGCCCCGTGGACATGGATTTCTTCTATCAGGACGGAACCTATTATCTTTCGGAAGTCAATCCGCGCTTCGGCGGTGCATACCTCCATGCTTATGGTGCAGGAGTGGATTTTGTCAAGCTCATCAAAAATAATCTGAGCGGCAACGAGAATGCACCTGTTTTTGGCAACTATGAAGATGACGTTGTCATGATGATGTATGACAGCGTGATTATTACGAAGGTGGACTCGAAGCAGTGAAACAGCCCATGCAGATTTTGATTTTGGCCAACCACAGCGGTGGCCTGTATGACTTCCGCAAGGACCTGATCGCGGAATTGAAGAGGCATGCAAGTGTGGCAGTCGCGGTTCCGCATAACGATCGGTGGGATGAACTCAACAGGCTTGCAGATCGCGTCATTGAACTTCCCGTTGACCGCCGAGGCATGAATCCTCTCCACGATGGCAAGCTGTTTCGCCAGTATCGTGCAATCCTGAAGGAGATTAAGCCTGACCTGGTCCTTACTTATACCATCAAGCCGAATATCTACGGCGGCCTTGCCTGCCGCATGGCGCGCGTTCCCTACGCCGTGAATATCACCGGATTGGGCAGCGCCATTGAAAACGGCGGCTGGCTGAAGAAGTTCGTGCTGGCGCTCTATAGACCGGCGCTGAAGGGCGCGAAGGTCGTGTTTTTCGAGAATGCCGGGAATCGTGATACCCTCGTTGCCACCGGTGTGGTGCCGAAGGGACGGGACGTTGTGCTGCACGGCGCGGGCGTCAATCTGGAGGACTACCCCTGCCAGCCCTACCCGCAGGAGGGGCCGATGCGCTTCCTCTTTGTAGGGCGCGTGATGCATGAAAAGGGCGTGGACGAGCTGTTCGCCGCCGCCAAACGGATGAAGCAGCAATACGGTGAGCAGGTAGAGTTTCACATGGTCGGCTCATTTGAGGAAGCCTACAAGCCTGTCATGGACCAGCTGGAGCAGGCGGGCGTGGTCAAGTACCACGGTTATCAGTCGGATATGAAGCCGCTTTACGCCATGGCGGGCTGCGTGGTGCTGCCGTCCTATCATGAGGGCATGTCCAACGTGTTGCTGGAGGCAGCCGCCTCCGGACGGCCGCTGATCACCAGCGACATCCCCGGCTGCCGCGAGGCGGTAGAGGATGGCGTCAGCGGGTATCTGTGCCCGGTGAAGGACGCAGACGCGCTGTATGAGGCTATGCGGCGGTTTGCAGCGCTGCCCGTGGAACAGCGCTCCCAAATGGGCCGTTGCGGACGTGAGCGGATGGAGCAGCAGTTCAGCAAAACCGCCGTTGTGGCGGAAACCATCAAACACTTGGAGATTTGAAATGCGAGAGTTAGTAGTTCTCATGCTCATAGCAGTTGCGCTGGCATGGTGCGCCGATCATGTGACCTTTGGGCCGGTAAATCCCAATCGGCGGCACCGGATGATCGTCTGCACCTTGGTGATTATCATCCTACTGGCGGGGTTCGCTGGGCTGAGAACGCACTGCAACGATACCGGCGCATACCGTCATGGTTATGAATTGATCACTGAAAGCTCGTGGGAATCGACGGATAAGAGCATCGGTGCGAATCCTCTGTTTAACTGGGTGAACTATCAGCTGAAGATGCGCGGTGTGTCTACGCAGAATTTTCTGATGTTCTGGGCGTTCCTGACGGTTGGCTGTTATATTGCCTTCGTACATCAATATTCTGCAAATTACTCGTTGACGATTTTTTTGCTTTTTACAACCGGCTGCTACACCTTTGCCTTTGCCGGTATCAAGCAGGCTGCGGCAGTTGGCATTGCGGTTATGTCTATTATATTTGCATTGAAAAAGCGGTGGCTTCTCTTTATCGCGGTTGTTATGATTGCCACGTTAGTTCACCCTTACGCATTGATGTACCTGCTGGTGCCATTTATGGAGTTTCGTCCATGGACCAAGAAGACCTATTGGATGCTGACAATTTTCCTTGCGGCGGGCTTCCTGCTGCGTCCGCTGCTGGGTACGGTGGTCAATATTACCACACTGCTGGGAGAGGAATACACTGTCACGTCATTCGCAGGAGAGGGCGTGAATATTTTCCGTGTTCTCGTCTGCAATGTGCCGCTGGTGCTGTCTTATATCTACCGCAAGAAACTGTTTGCGGACAGTTCAACGGCAGAGAACCTTATGATAAATCTGACCATGCTTAACGGGGCTATTATGTTCGTCGGACTTTTTGGGACGGCAAATTATTTTGCACGACTGGCCAACTATTTCTTGATTTTCCAGTCGTTGTCGCTTCCTTGGATGCTGAAGAAAATTGGCGGCAGAGATAGGAAAATGCTGACTGCACTGATGGTACTGGGATTCCTTGCGTATTTCTATTACGCCAATGTCCTTGCAATTCCATTTGATCAGGACTTTGCGCGGCTGAGCTTGCCGGAATACCTTGCGCAATTAAAATAAACATTTATCCTGTCCCAAAGCAGAAAAGCTCCATAAGTTGATATGACCCGAGTTAGTATCGGGATAACTTGCTACGGAGGTTAACATATGCTCGCTTCTTCTATTTCTCAGCTAATTGAGTCTTGCGGTCTTTGCCAAGCGGGCGAAGTAAAAGCAATTCAAACAATGAAAGCAGGTATGACAAATCGATCGTATACCTTTTTTGTAAAAGAAAAACAATACATAATTCGGATTCCGGGAGAGGGCACGGATCGCCTGATTAACCGCAAACAGGAGCACGCGGTATATAATGCAATTTCATCTCTGGGAATCAGCGAGGACGTTTATTATTTTGATCCAAAATCAGGAATCAAAATTGCGGCCTATTTAACGGATGCCCACGTCTGTGACAGCAGTAACTGGGAAGAAGTTGAGCGTTGTTTATCTGCATTAAAAAGATTCCATGCGCAGAAGCTGCACGTTTCTCATAGCTTCGATCTTTGGGAACGTCTCGCTTTCTATGAGAGCCTTTGGAATGGTGCGCCTTCCATTTACGCGGATTATGATAAAACGAAGCAGGCTGTCCTTAGCTTGAAAAGCTATATTGACGCACAGCCAAAGAGCATCCAGCTCTGTCATATCGATGCTGTTCCGGATAACTTCCTGTTTGTGACCGGAAAGGACGGAAGCGAGGAGATCAAGCTCATCGACTGGGAGTATGCTGGTATGCAGGACCCGCACTTGGATGTCGCGATGTTTATTGTCTATGCAATGTACGACAGAGACTCAGCTGAGAAACTGATAAACCTGTATTTCTCTGATGGCTGCGATCAGGCCACCCGCCTGAAGGTATATTGCTATATTGCTGTCAGTGGCCTTGTGTGGAGCAATTGGTGCGAATTTAAACACCATTGCGGTGTGGAGTTCGGCGCTTATACACAGCGACAGTATGATTACGCGAGAGAGTATACCAAAATCTTTTTCAAGGAATACAGGGAGGCATTTGGCAGAGATTATGTTTGAACATACCATAGAACGCGCCATCATTATGGCCGCAGGTATTGGCCAGCGGCTAAGGCCTGTAACCTTGGCAACTCCAAAGCCGCTGGTTGCTGTAAATGGCGTGCGCATGATTGATACGATCGTGACTGCGCTTCACAAAAATAAAATACATGAGATTTACATCGTGGTCGGATATCTCAAAGAGCAATTCTATGAATGGGCGAAAAAGTATGAAGGCGTTACGCTGATAGAAAATCCATGGTACGCAGAGTGCAATAACATTGCATCGCTCTATGCTGCGCGTGAATATCTGAACAATGCAATAATACAGGATGGCGATCAGATCATCCAAAATGCGGAAATTCTTCACCGAGGATTTAACCGATCCGGCTACAGCTGTGTCTGGACTGACAGAGATACAGATGAGTGGCTGCTGACGGTTGAAGATGGGATCGTGAAAAAATGCAGCCGCACAGGCGGCAATCACGGCTGGCAGCTCTTCAGCTTATCTCGATGGACGGCGGAAGATGGTCAGCGGCTCAGAAGGCATCTGGAGATAGAATTTGCACAAAAAGGAAACCGCAATATATACTGGGACGATGTTGCGCTTTTCTGCTACCCACAGGAATATCAGCTTGGAATATATCCCATACAGATGACCGATCTGCGTGAAATTGACAGTTTTGCAGAGCTTTGCGAGACTGATCCATCCTATAAAGGCGGTTTCAATTGACCTATGAAAAAGAACGCACTGAAAAAAGAACTTGACTGGTTTTCCATGCTTGTGCCGCTTGCAATTGTACTGGCGATATGTGCTTTATTTGTGATTTTCCCAGAAGAGTCTAAGCTTGTCCTGAGCGTGGTACGGGGATTCCTGGGGGATGACTTTGGCTTGTATTATGCACTTCTGGGTGTTGGAATTGTTGGCTGCACACTTTATATAGCCTTTTCCAGATTCGGCAAAATCAAGCTTGGAGATTGCGAAAAGCCGCAGTATCGTTCTTTCCAGTGGGGAACGATGATCTTCACTTCAACAATGGCTGCGGATATTCTGTTTTATTCGCTGTGCGAGTGGGCACTGTATGCCAATGAGCCGCAGGTGGAGCTGATGGGAGGCATGCAGAAATGGGCCTCCACTTATCCGCTCTTTCACTGGGGCCCTATCGCATGGGGCTTTTACATCGTGCTTGCAGTTGCATTTGGATTTATGATCCATATTCGCGGGAGAGAGAAGCAAAAATTTTCCGAGGCTTGCCGCCCCTTGCTGGGAAATCGCGTAGATGGCGCTTGGGGCCGCATAATTGATTTGATTGCTATTTTTGCCTTGATTGCAGGTACAGCGACAACGTTCTCTCTTGCAACGCCTCTGCTGTCTCGTGCAATCAGCCGAGTGTTTGGCTTTCAGGATAGCATCGGGCTGACAATTGTTATTCTGCTGATGATTGCAGTTGTCTATACCCTTACGGTTTGGTTCGGTATGAAGGGGATTACCAAGCTGGCTGCGGTTTGCAGTTATTGCTTTTTTGCACTGCTTGCATACGTTCTGTTTGGAGGCGGTGAAACCCGGTATATTCTTGAAACAGGTTTTTCTGCCATAGGCAATCTTGCCCAGAATTTTATCGGCCTGTCAACATGGATGGATCCGCTGCGGGAAACGAGTTTCCCGCAAAATTGGACGATCTATTACTGGGCGTATTGGATGGTCTGGTGCGTTGCGACACCGTTCTTTATTGGCGTGATCAGCAAGGGACGCACGATCCGCAATACCATTCTCGGCGGCTACGGCTGGGGGCTTGCAGGGACGTTTACCTCGTTCATTATCCTTGGAAATTACGGCCTTGCGCAGCAGCTTAAACACGGCCTTGATATTACGGGCTTTGTTGCAGCGGGCGGGGACTATTCCGAGGCAATTATGAAGATCTTTGATACGCTTCCGCTAACGGAGGTCGGCCTGATTCTGCTGGCGGTTACAATGATTGCCTTCTACTCCACCACGTTTGATGCGCTGACAATGGTTGTTTCGAGCTATTCGTACAAGCGGTTGAAGCCGGAGCAAGAGCCGGATAAAAGAGTCCGCACCTTTTGGGCTGTGGTATTCATTCTTCTGCCTATTGCATTGATATTCTCTGAGAATTCCATGCACAGTCTGCAATCTGTATTAATCATCGCGGCATTTCCCATTGGAATTACCATCCTCATGATCGCAGCGAGCTTCTTTAAGGATGCGTCCGGCTACTTACAGGAGAGAAAGGACACACAGGCATGAAGCAAATATCAGATCAGCTCCAGCGGCAGATCTGGACGACCGAGCAGGAGATATTGGATGTGATCCATCAGGTCTGTACGGAGTATGGGCTGCGGTATTCTCTGGCGTATGGTACGTTGATCGGCGCTGTGCGGCATAAGGGCTTTATTCCGTGGGACGATGATATTGACTTGATAATGCCGCGAGAGGACTATGAAAAGCTTCTTACCATCTGGAATGAAGCTGCGCCAAAGGGGTATATTCTGCAAAACACACGAACAGATCCGGATTTCACACAAAATTTCACCAAAATCAGGAAAGATCATACGACGTTTTTGCAGGGCGAATCTGAGCGGGAAAAGCACTATCACAAAGGGTTATTCGTTGATATTTTTCCCGGCGATCGAGTCGCGCCCAGCAAGTTGGGGAAAACCGTTCAATACATTGCCTGTGCGATAAACCTGCTGTACAGTCGAGGGCATGTAAGTGGTTCCGGTGGGTTAATTGGAAAAGCTGAACGTATCTTACTTAAAGCGCCAAAGAAAAAATACATTATAAGACGCGAGCGTGCTGAAAAATCAATTCGCAGATGGAACGGCAAACTATTTTGCACGGCTGGCCAACTATTTTTTGATTTCCCAGTCGCTGTCGCTCCCTTGGATGCTGAAGAAAATCGGCGGCAGAGATAGGAAACTGTTGACTGTGCTGATGGTGTTGGGATATCTTGCATATTTCTATTATGCAAATGCAATTAACCAGCCGTTTGATCAGGACTTTGCGCGGCTGAGTTTGTCGGAGTACCTTGCGCAGCTGGGAGGATAAATCGTGGCACCTATTCGTGTTTTGCAAGTTGTTACCCACATGGATCGCGGCGGACTGGAAACTATGCTGATGAATTACTATCGGCATATGGATCGCGAGAAGGTGCAGTTTGATTTCCTTGCGCACCGGCAGGAACGAGCCGCCTATGATAACGAGATCGAAGCATTGGGCGGAAAAATCTATCGCTTACCCCGTCTTGTGCCGTGGAGCAAGTCATATCTTGCTGCGCTGAATCAGTTCTTTGCCGATCACCCGGAATATAAAGTTGTTCATGTTCATCAGGACTGTCTCAGCTCGGTTATCCTGAAGGCAGCAAAAAAACATAATGTGCCGGTGCGGATCGCCCACAGCCATAGCGCCAATCAGGATAAGAATCTGAAATACCCGCTCAAGCTTTGGTATAAGCGGGATATTCCCAAGTATACGACCAATCTTTTTGCTTGCGGCAGAGATGCGGGCGATTGGATGTTCGGTGGCGCACCATATCAAATCGTCAACAATGCGATTGACGTTTCGGCCTATACCTACAGCCCGATAAAACGCTTAGAAATGCGGCGGGAAATGGGACTTGCAGATGAGTTGGTAATCGGCCACGTTGGCCGGTTCAATCAGCCGAAAAACCACCCATTCTTACTTGCCATTTTTGCTGCGCTGCTGAAAAAAGAGCCGAACGCCGTACTTCTGCTGGTGGGCGGCGGTGAGGATATGCCGAAGATGCAGGCAAAGGCGCAGGAGCTTGGCATTGCGGATCACGTCCGCTTTTTGGGGGTTCGCAGTGATGTTGCTGATCTCATGCAGGCCATGGATGTATTTGCGTTTCCGTCTCTGTATGAAGGGCTTCCCGTTACCATGGTGGAAGCGCAGGCGGCAGGACTGCCCTGCATCATTTCTGACAAGGTTCCGTCGGAGTGCATTTTGACAGAGGGACTTGTGGACGTTTTGCCGCTATCAGCCGGGGCAGAGGCATGGGTTGATGCAATTCTCGAAAAGCGCAATACCCCCCGTACTGACCACAGCGCTGAAATTGCCGCCCACGGCTTCGATATCACCACAGAGGCTGTCAAACTACAGGAGTTCTACTTGGAGGCATATAAATGAGTTTTTTACGAAAAGCGATCATGCTGCTGAACCGTAAAATTCCTACAGAGACGCTGATCAAGCGGGGGATGAGGGTCGGCAAAGACTTTAATCGCCAACAAGGGTGCTTCATAGATCCAACACACTGCTTCCTGATTACCATCGGTGATGATGTGACCATGAGCATCCGCGTGACTGTCATGGCACACGACGCCAGTACAAAGAAGATGCTTGGCTACACGAAAATCGGGCAGGTGCATATCGGAAACCATGTTTTTATCGGAGCCAATACAACCATCCTGCCCGGGGTTACCATTGGAGATTATGCGGTAATCGGAGCGGGTAGCGTTGTTACGCATGATATTCCTGCTCGGACGGTTGCGGCTGGTGTTCCGGCCAAGAAAATCTGCGATGTGGATACATACGCCGAACGCTTTCAGATGCAGATGTGTGCGAAAAATACGTTTGGGGATGCATATCGGATGGGACATGGTCTGGATGAAACCAAGAAAAAGGAGATTCTTGCCGCAACAGATGGCAAGACTGCCTTTATTAAGTGAGCAGAAGGTGCAACTATGGCAACGCAAAAGTCGATCACCGTTTTCACACCAACCTATAACCGAGCCTATATTCTGCCGAAGTGTTATGAGAGCCTGTGCCATCAGACCTGCAAGGACTTTGAATGGCTGATTATAGACGATGGATCGACGGACGGAACAAAAGAGCTTGTCGCTCGATGGCAGGCGCATGGGAATGGCTATCCGATCCGTTACATTTACAAGCAGAATGGCGGCCTGCACACGGGATATAACACCGCTATTGCCAATATGGATACAGAGCTGTCCGTCTGCATTGATTCTGATGATTCTATGCCAGAGGATGCGATAGAACGTATCCTCACTGAGTGGCAGAGTGTGAAAGATAGCGGGGCTGCTGGGCTGATTGGCTTGGATTTGGATCAGACCGGAAAATTGATCGGCAAACCGCTGCCGGAAGGCGAGTTAATCAATGCGGCATCCCTGCTCTGTATTCCGGGGATGGGTGACAAAAAATACGTTGTACGCAATGATCTCTTGCGCACCGTGGCTCCTATGCCGGTGTTTGAGGGAGAAAAGAACTTTAATCCGCATTATCTGATTATCAAATTGTCGAAGGAGCATTGCTTTCATCCGATTAATCAATGCTTCTGCCTCGTGGAGTATCAGCCTGATGGTATGACGGCGAATATCTGGAAACAATATATCAACAGCCCCCGCAGCTTTGCCGAGCTGCGGCGTGCGATTATGGAGGTCCCGGGCTTGACATGGGAGTATCGCCTTAAAACTATCATCCACTATTGTTCTAGCAGCCAGATTGCCGGAAACCGGCACTATATCAAGGAATCCCCCCGCAAGCTGCTGACGGTGCTGTGTACACCGGCTGGATGGGCGCTGACGGGGTATATCAGGAGAAAGGCGAGATGAAACACACCATTCTCATTTTCTCACAGGCCATGGAGCTTGGCGGGGTGGAGCGCAGCCTGCTGGGGCTGCTGGACTCCATCGACTATGACCGCTATGACGTGGACCTTTTCCTGATGCGGCACAGCGGCGAATTGATGCCCTACCTGAATCCGAAGGCAAACCTTCTGCCGGAAATCCCGCAGTATGCATCGCTGGCGGTCCCCATGGCATCGCTGCTCAAAAGCGGGCAGATCGGCGTTCTCTGCGGGCGGCTAAGAGGGAAGCTTTCGGCCAAGCGCTTCGACAAGCAGCATCCCGGCAGCAAGCCCTCTGTTACCGCGCTGACCTACAGCCACAAGTATACTTTGTCTGCTATGCCGCAGATTTCCGATAAGACCTATGACCTTGCCATCAGCTTTCTGACGCCGCATTATTTCGCGCGGGAGCGGGTCAAGGCGAAAAACTACGCCGCGTGGATTCATACGGATTATACCGCCCTGTCGTTTGACAAATCAGCGGAGCTTGCCATGTGGAGAGAATATGACGCGATTTGCGGCGTGTCGGAGCAGGCGTCCCGGAGCTTTCAGGTCGCTTTCTCGGAGCTTTCCGATAAGGTTCAGACCGTCGAAAATATTCTGCCGAGGGAACTGACCGCCAAGCAGGCAGAGCAGCCGCAGACAGATATGCCGTCTGATGGCGCGGTTAAGATTCTTTCTGTTGGCCGTTTCTGTGACGCAAAAAACTTTGACAACGTGCCGGATATCTGCCGCCGTCTGGTGGAGGATGGCTTGAACGTCAAATGGTACCTCATCGGCTACGGCGGAGATGAGCCTCTGATCCGGCAGAAGATCGCCGAGGCCGGGATGCAGGAGCGTGTCATTATTCTGGGTAAGAAGGACAACCCCTATCCCTATATGCGGGCCTGCGACCTGTATGTGCAGCCCTCCCGCTACGAGGGCAAGGCCGTCACGGTGCGGGAGGCGCAGCTTCTCGGCAAGCCCGTGGTCATCACAAGCTATGCCACTTCTGCCAGCCAGTTGGAGGACGGCGTGGACGGTGTGATTGTCCCGATGGACAACGCAGGCTGCGCTTCTGGTATTGCGGCTTTGCTGCGTGACCCATCGCGGATGCAGCGGCTTTCAGAAAACTGCGCCAAGAGAGACTATACGAACAGCGCGGAGGTTGAAAAAATCTACGCGCTGATGGAGGACTGACCCATGATCCCGAAGATCATCCACTACTGCTGGTTCGGCCGGAGCGAAAAGCCGGAGCTGGCAAAAAAGTGCATTGCCAGCTGGCGCAAATTCTGCCCGGACTTTGAGATCCGCGAGTGGAATGAGGACAACTGCGATTATCTTGCTATGCCCTTCATGGCTGAGGCGTATGCGGCCAAGAAGTATGCGTTTGTGTCGGACGTCATGCGGCTTCTGGTGCTGGAGCAGTACGGCGGCGTGTACTTCGATACCGATGTGGAGGTCGTGCGGGATATCTCGCCGCTGATGGATGACGAGGGCTTTATCGGATTTGAAAATGACCAATATGTCGCATCGGGACTGACCATTGCATCCGTGCCGCATCACCCGGTCGTGCAGGCGATGATCGAGGAGTATCAGAATCTGCATTTCGTTAATGCAGACGGCATAACGAATGCGGTGGGCTGCCCGCATTTGAACACAGATGTTATGGAACGTTTCGGCCTTGTCCGAAATGGGCAGGAACAAACTGTGGCAGGCATCCATGTCTACCCGGCGGACTTTTTCAACCCGCTGGACAGCGTGACCGGGAAGCTGACCAAAACGGAGAATACATACTCCATACACTGGTACTCCATGAGCTGGTTGCCAAAAAGAAAGAAAGTCAGAGTGCAATTGTTTCGGTACCTAAGAAGATTGCGGAATTATGTGAAAGAGAAGTGTGGTAAGTGAATCTATTACAATATCTTTTTTGGGAAGATTTTTATACGGTCGGATGCAGAAAAATACAAAATAATGCTGCATTACCATCGGAAAATAAAAAAGGAGAATACTCATTTTTAAAACCAACGGTGAATTATTGGTATGCAGACCCGTTTGTACTTGAAAAAGGTGGAAAGACGTATATCTTCGTGGAAGCATACAACTTGTGGCTTGCAAAAGGAGAGATAGGTGTAACACTCTTTGAAAATGAGAGGTTTTCACCAGTTAAAAGTATAATTGTAAAGGAATTCCATATGTCATACCCTAATGTTTTTGAATGGAATTCTAAGGTTTACATGATACCTGAAACTTCTGCCGCTAATCAGATACAACTGTATGAAGCGACGGATTTCCCGTATAGTTGGACACTTAAAAAAGTATTAGTCGATCATATTAAGGTGGTAGATACTTCTGTTCTGAGAACAAAAGGCGGGAAATTAATTATTTACTCAAAAGAAAATTGTGATAATGGAAAAGTATTATGGTTCCAACTTGAAGATGATTTGTCTGTTCGCCGAATAGACGTAAGCAGAGTCGCCCAAGAACGACCGGGTGGAAATCCAATCCACTTACAAAATGAAATATTCAGGCCATTACAAGATTGTCAAAAGTGTTATGGAAATCGGTTGCTTTTATATAAAATGAGTAGCGATTTCAATAAACCAGAGGCACTTGCCCAAATAGTTGACTCTAACTGTATTTCGAATATTCCTAATCGTAAATATAATAAGGTTCATACTATAAATCGAAGCGATAACTACGAAGTCATCGATGCGCATGGAGATTTCATCGACAAAATCAAGGCATTTCGCAAGGTTTTCCGTAAGCTAAGAATGCTGTTAACATGGGATTAACATATGAAAACTGTATTATTATTAAATCCGGCTATTGGAACAGATAATATTGGCGACTATATCATCTATGAGTGTGTTTGTTCAGAGATGGCAGAAATTTTCAGACAAGCGTTTGTCAAGGAAATTCCAACACAGATGCCTGCTTTTCATAGCTATGCTGTCTGGCGGAACTCCTTTGCGGTTCAAAACTATGCGACCTGCGACTACAAATTTGTAGGGGGTAGCAACATTCTGGCGAAAAATATGCTGACGCATTATCCGCAATGGAATGTGAATGTTTTTAACTGTAAACCATTGGCGGGTTCAGTTTGTGTTGGCGTGGGTGCTGGCGCGGGGGAGCATACTGACGCTTATACGACACATCTTTACAGGAAGATACTCAGCCATTCCTATTATCACAGCGTTCGGGATGAACGCAGCAAGCGTTATGTCGAGGATGTTCTCGGACTGAAAGCAATCAATACCGGATGTGTGACAATGTGGGCGCTGACGCCTGACTTTTGTGCGCAGATTCCAGCAAAAAAAGCCGACAATGTAGTTTTCACGCTAACAGCAAGAATGCAGCCAGACCCATCTGACCAGATGCTAATTGATACCCTCAAGCGGGAATATGATCATGTATCCTTCTGGATACAGGGCGATAAAGACGAAGCTTATTTTCATGCGTTTTCCAATACGGAAGGGATCGAGATCATACCACCGCATAAAGCGGCTTATGAGGCAGTCCTTATGCGGAATAATATCGAGTATGTCGGCACGCGCCTGCACGGCGGCATCTATGCGTTAAGACACAAGAAGAGAGCAATCATCATTTCGATTGATGAGCGTGCGCGAAGCATCAGCGCGGATACCGGATTGATAACCATCGAAAAGAATGCACTGGACGGTCTGCCTGAACTGATAAACAGCGCATTTGAAACAAAACCGAACATACCGTTTGAGGAGATAGCGCGGTGGAAAGCACAATTTGAGGGATAATACATGAGTGAGATCAAGCTCAAAAAACTGATCGTTTCCAACGATAGGGTTGACTATTGGTTCTCGGTAACAGAAGATTTAAAGCGTTTCTTCAAGCAACCCATGCATATGTTTGCGCAGTATGACCGTTGTATAGAACGAGTCCCGGAGAGCATCCTTGTCATTCCTTTTTTAGGGAATGTTATGCAAATTGCATGGCTTACAGATGCTGAAGTACATATTGGCGAAGTAGATAGAGAGTTCTTCCATAGCCTAAAGCGCTTGCGGGATGCCTATCAGAAGATGTATCCCAATTGCCCGTTGGGCGGTAAGCTGTTTGCAGAGTGCCGGAATAATGGCACATATTCTTCTGTGAAAAGCGCGCAGATGTTTACCGGGGGAATGGATGCAGTTACAACGTTCATTCGCCATGCTGACGAGAAGCCACTGCTGATACTGGAATATGGCTTCTATCAAGATAAATTGGTAGAACAGGGAACATATTCTGATGACGCTAAGAGTGAGCGAAACTTTGTTTCAGACCGCGGTGCTGCAACGGAATTTGCGCAGGCGCACGGAACAAGTACGGCGTTTATTCGAGCCAACTATGGCACATTTATCAATACTGCTGTGCTTGACAAGCGATTCGCATCGCAAATGGGCGACGATTTTTGGCATGGACTGCATCATGCTATGGCAATTCTTGGGGCTGCTGCACCGGTTGCCTATTTGGAAGGTATCCAGCCCTTGTATATCGCAAGTTCTTTTTCTGTCGGCAATACATACCCGTGTGCTTCTGATCCAACAACAGATAACGAATTCCGCTTCGCCGGAACGTCCGTTGTCCATGATGGCTATGAAATGACGGATCAGGACAAGGCAAAGGCTGTGGTTGTTTATCAAAAAGCAACCAATACCTGTCTTCCGCTTAGAGTCTGCTCTTGGAACGACCATAATTGCTGCGCCTGTGAAAAGTGTTTGCGCCGAATGCTGCAAATTAACGCAGAGGGAGGCGATCCGCATAACTTTGGTTTTGCGTATGAGAACTCTGTGCTTGACACGGCCAAGGCCTATTTAAGAAAAGAAGTCCAGTTTTTTACCACTAAGAATATCGATAAGTGGAGACGCATTATTACTCGCATGGGTGAAAACTATGATGGACTGTTTGAAAAAGAAGTATATGATTACCTGAAAGATTTTGACTTTGAAAGAGAGAAGAAGATCGGTCTGCTGCGCTATTATCGCGTAAACTTCTTCTCAATTCTCAAAAGAAAACTGAAAGGCGTTATCAAAAGAGGATAGCTATGGATACATCCCGCACATCAAATTCGCTGAAAAATATGGCGTTTGGCGTAGGAAGCCAGATGCTCAGCATCTTAATGGGCTTCTTTACCCGCTGGATGTTTATTGCTCTGCTGGGGAAAGAATACCTGGGTGTATCAGGTCTGTTTACCAACGTCCTTTCTCTGCTGTCGCTTGCGAATCTTGGATTTGATACAGCCATCATCTATAGCCTTTATAAGCCGCTGGCGGAAGGTGATACAGTAGCCGTAAAAGGCTATATGACTGTATATAAGCGCATATACAGAGTGGTTGGACTCGTTGTACTGGTTCTCGGCTGTGTCTTGATGCCGTTTTTGCCCCATCTGATTAACGGTGAGGTCACGATACCAGAAAACATCTACGTCATTTACTTTCTGTTTTTGCTGCAATCCGCAAGCTCTTATTTTTTCTCTTACAAGCAGTCTCTCTTGACTGCCAGCCAGCAAAATCGAATCAACTCTCTGTACCACTCAATTTTTATGGTATTGCGGAATTTGGGCGAGATGGCAGTTCTGTTCTTTTTTCACGCCTACATTCCGACGTTACTTTGCATTATTGTATTTCAGTTTGCCGAAAATATTTGGATTGCAAGGGTAACCGATAAGAAGTTCCCGTTTTTGGTTGACTCAAGTGTTGGAAAGATCACATCTGAGCAGAAGTATGCTCTAAAGGAAAATGTCAGGTCATTATTCCTTTATAAAATTAGCGGGACGATTATAAGCAGCACGGATAATATCCTGATTTCCAAATTTCAAGGATTAGCATCGGTTGGCCTTTACTCCAACTATGTGTACATCGTGGATGTGATCCGAACATTCCTGAGCTATATCTTTTATTCGATGACAGCCAGCATCGGCAATTATAATGCGACCGAGAGCAGAGAAGCCAACGAAAAGATGTACTATAATCTCTTTTTCGCATCTTTTTGGATGTATGGCTTTACTGGCATTTGCTTGGGCGTATTGCTGAACCCATTTATTTCTCTATGGATTGGTGAGGATTATTTACTCCCCAATTGGACTGTTTTTATTATCATTGTCAATTACTACACTGCTGGGGTTCAGTACGCATCTACCACTTACCGGGAAGTTACCGGACTGTTTAAGATAGGAAAGTACCGCCCTCTCATTGCGGCTGTTATTAATCTGGCGGTATCCATCGTACTGGCCTATCCGCTCGGTATTTCCGGCATTTTGCTTGGTACCATTATCAGCAGGCTGTGCGTTTACTTCTGGTATGATCCATACATTATTCATAAAACACTGTTTGGACGAAAACTGAAATACTACTTTGCAACATATTTGCTTTATGGACTGACAACGCTGGGGGCAGGAGCGCTTTGCTTTGTGATTAGCCGGAGTATCCCTGTCCAAGACCATGTTCTTGCATTTTTAGCAAATATGACTTTATGCGCAGTTCTTCCCAATGTTCTCTTCTTCCTCCTGTTCAGGAAACGTGAGGAATTTCAAGTAATTCTCGGATATATGAGAGCAATTGGAAGAAAGGTTGCCCGAAAAAAGTAAACCCGCCTATGCTTCACTTCATCTACGCGCAGCCCCCGTTACTGATCATTTTCCTGATGGCCGTAGCGCTTGCGCTGTGGGGCTACCTCGCTACAAAAATTCATATGACGCTCCATTGGCGACGGGGGAACCTCATTCTGAGTATCCTGATGGCGATAGCCATACTCTATACGACCATACTCAGCCGTTCGGAGGGGAACACGGGACTTGTCCTCACCCCCTTCGCCGCTCTCGCGGCTGCGCGGCAGCAGCCGGAGCTTTACCGGGAGATGCTGATGAACGTCTTCCTCTTCTTCCCGCTGGGGCTGACGCTGTCCAACGCCCTGCCGCGAAAGTGGCACCGCTGGCTCCGCATTTCCCTCACGACGCTGACCGGCTGCATCCTCAGCGCGGGGATCGAGTACGCGCAGTACCGCTTTGCCCTGGGCATGGCGGAGACGGATGACGTGATCTGCAACGCGCTGGGGGCGTTCGTCGGCGCGTCCTCGCTGCTGCTGGCCCACGCCATGGAAAAACATAAGGAAAGGCCCACGACCATGACCTTGACTGCCACAGAAACGCAATTTCTGCATATCGCCAAGACTGCCGTCTCCGGCGGGGAGCTGCCCACGGAGGCCGTGGACTGGCCTGCCATATTCACGCTGGCGAACCAGCAGAAGCTGCTGCCCATCCTCTTCGAGGCCGTCCGCAAGCCGCCTGCCGCCGGGGAGAACGCCCCGCTGTTCGCGGCCATCAAGCGGCAGGTCATCGGGCAGGTGCTGAACCAGACCGTGCGCTCGGCGGAGTTTGCAGATCTCTACGGGAAGCTCCGGGCCGCCGGACTGCACCCTGTTGTGGTGAAGGGGCAGCTTTGCAGCAGGCTTTACCCCCTGCGCGATCAACGCATCAGTGCGGACGACGACCTTTTCATCCCGGAGGGCGAGTTTTTCGCCTGCCATGAGGCGCTTCTTGCAAACGGCCTGACCACCGACACGCCCGCCGATGAGCTGCCCACGGCGGACGAGGTGTCCTACACAAAAAAAGACAGCCCGCTTTACATCGAGCTGCACCGCCACCTGTTCGATTCCGCCCAGGATGCCCATGACGAACTGAACCACTTCTTCGCGGACATCGCCCCCGTGGAGGTGGACGGCTTCCTGACTATGCCGCCCCATGAGCACCTGCTGTACCTGATTCTGCACGCCTACAAGCATTTTGTGCGCAGCGGCATCGGCCTGCGGCAGTTCTGCGACATCGGCCTCTGGGTGCGGGCGTACCACGACCGGATCGACTGGCAGCGCCTGCATGACCAGTGCGCCAGCGTCCATGCGGCGACCTTCGCCGCTGCGGCCTTCCGGATCGCCCGGACGCATCTGGGCATCGACTTTGACCTGCCCGCGCCGTGGAACAGCACCGTGGACGTGGAGCCGCTGCTGCATGACGCCCTCTGCGGCGGTGTGTACGGCTCCAACGACTACACACGCCTGCACTCGTCCACCGTGACGCTGAACGCCGTCAAGGCCAGCCGCACTGGCGAGAAAAGCAGCGTCCTGCGCACAGTGTTCCCCAAGCGGGAGTATCTGGAGCGGCGCTACCCGTACCTCAAAAAGCGCCCGTACCTGCTGCCCGTGGCGTGGGTGCAGCGCATCGCCCACTACGCCGGAGAACAGTCCGGCGCGGACAACAGTGCGTCCGGCTCCATCAAGCTCGGCAAGGAACGTATCGAGCTGATGAAGTTGTATGGAATCATCGATGAGAAGAAATAAGCAGAAGGGCTGTCCGTTTCGGAAAACCCTTCTGTTGGAATATGGGGTGCTTGGTAGGGAAGAAAAGCCCTGAAAATCTCGTGCAGATTCAATCCCTGCCTGAATAGCAAAGAAATTTCCTACCACGCAAACGAATTTCACCCTTCCGCGCTTCTGCAAACCGTGCATGGAGTGCACGGTTCCGAGTGACTTTGTGCGATTCGGCGTGATTGCTTCCGTTTCCGTAAAGTGCAAAGGGTGTTCCTGTGAGCAGTGCATCGGATGGAGGTTTGTGAGCGGCAACTAGCTTCTTTGATTTTAGAAGGACGTCTCTGCTATTTCTGAATACGAGAGTCCGTCCTCAGAGCGCAGAAGAAATATCTCCCGCTCCTGTGGGGAACAGGCCTTTAGGAAGGACCTCACGGAGACGCCTTCTAATCCCATCTGCGCTAAAGTTTGCTCTAAGGCAGAACATCTATAAGCAATTCGTTATGCCAACTTAATCTGGCATAGTTTCAAACTAGTTTCGCCAAGATGCGCATAATATATGCTTCGGAATTGTCTATGATCATAGTTGCTGATTTTTGCATATTAATTAGAAGAGAAATCATTAATAAGAAAGGCGTGGGTGTATGGGAAAAATCAGATGGCTGCATATTTCGGATCTTCACTATGACCGTGAGATGACGGGTGACTGGCCGGTGAGGCAGGAGGACTTTCCTGATAAAGATATTGATTTTATTGTTTTTACGGGAGATCTGCATACTTACGGAAGAGATTACAACGAGGGAAAGCGCTTTTTAACAGGGCTGGCAGAGCGATATGATTTGAACCCCACCGAGGACATTTTTATCGTCCCCGGCAACCACGATGTTGATCCATACCGGTCTTTGACTGAAGAGATTGATGCGGCGAAATCGGAAAAGAAAAGAAGGGACGCTGAAAGAAAAGCAAAAAAGGCGGCTAAGGCGGCAAGCAAAAGTTTTGATGACTTTGCAATAGAACGCCTCAAAAACCTCCGAACCGCTTCGAGCGATGTTTTGAATGCTGACGGTAGCCATCTGTCGCATCGTTTTTCTGAGTATTGCGAAGCTGCTGAGTCAATCTGCGGGCCTGCGTCGTTTTCAAGAGGCAGAGATCCCTTTGCATATGCAGGTACCTTTTGCAGAAAGTGGAAGAACAAAATTAATCTGATTCATGTAAATTCCGCCCTGCTTAGTTGCTCTAACACCTACCTGGCGCAAATACTCGACATCTGTGCGCTCAATGAGCTGGGCCATGATGATGCCTTTAATCGCACACTTCCTACCATAATCTTAGCCCATCACAATTACGCTGAGTTGGCCGCTATCCAACGCGAAGCGTTAAAGCCAATTCTTGCTGACCTGAATGTTCGTGCCTATCTGAACGGGGACTGCCATCGGCGCGGTGAGGACAATATCCTGCTGGACGGTGGGCGTGCTATCCCTTGCTTTACAGCGCCAAGCATTTATAAAGCCCAAGACGATGCCACAGCCAGCATCGGCTTCTACCTTTATGAAATGGATACAGACAGCCCGCAATGGCGTGTAAATGTAACACCCTATCGTTGGATAGAATGGCGTTGGGAAATCGCTCCTTGCCGTGCCATCCCTGCCTTTAATATGCGGGATATTAGCACCGGACTTCATGAAAGATACGCTCAGGATGTCAAAAAGCTATCTCTTGAAATCCTCCCAGGGATCACATACCAGTCGCCGGATGGCACCGTCACCAATGAGTATAAAAACCGTGGGAATACAGGCCCATCGCCTATGCTCCAGCTTTTTGAAGAGCATCGAGACGTGCGGCATTTTCAACTGGTTGGGAAGGGCGGTTCGTCCTGTGGCGGAGTCGGAAAAACAAGTACATTGCTGAATCTCGCTTTTTCTTTGACCTCATCGTCCAACGCTCCCGATATTGCTCCGCTCTATATTCAGCTGAGACGAATTTACGGAATAAACAGCAAGTCAAAGAACAACGAGAATCGCATTCTCCACTATATATGTGAGGAATATAAGATCACAGAGACTGATCGCAGCACTTCTTTTATATTCTTGCTGGACGGTTTCAATGAGATTCCGACCACAACGATGCAAATCCGGTGCCTTAGGGACATCCTTGACATTTCAGACAAGAAATACCCGGAGGCGGCCATTATCCTCAGCAATCGTGATCCGTTGGATACCTACATGGATCTGCTGGAATATGAAAACGGTTTTGACGCTAACCAGCTTGACCGGTTAAAGTTCTATTTCCACAACTGCTACATCAAGGAACTGTCGCAGGAGCAGATTGATGACTATTTTGAGCCAGATCAACGCTGCTTGATTCCTGCCGCTCGTAATATTCTGGATACTCCCTTCTATTTGGTGCTTTATCGTCAGGCTATGCAGCCGTCCGGCAAGGATGCAGAAAGATGGATCACCGCTGCTTTTCGAGATCACCTGGATAATGGTACTCCGGAGAAGACCACATTGATGGTCCAAATGCTGCTGCGCGAGATTGACAATCTAAGGAGCGATATTACCTCCGCCGAGCGTGAGCTGCGCTGCTTTATCCTGACAAAAGTGCTCCCGTATCTGGGGTATCAAATGGCGCTCAGTTCCCATTTAGATTCCGCGCTTACACCCATAAAGAGTCCTAACTTCTTCAGGCGTGATGCCTATGCCCGCACATATGATTGCCTCTCTGCGTATCTACCAACCATAGACATTTGGAATGAATATAAGAGTCAGAATCCTGAGACGCTGGAAAAACCTTGGAACACTCTGCGTCAACTCTATCAGAATAGCAATCCTGATATTTCTGATTTGACAGCAGCTATTCCCTATACTGTTTTTCCATCCGGCCTGCTCTGTCATCATAGAAGAAATATCAGCTTCTGTCACGATAACTACAGAGACTTCTTTGCTGCGTTTCATATTGCAAACGTGGTCTATGGCCTTTACAGTGGAATCGATCTTGCTGCGCTGTCCTCTGATGCGCAGGAGGTATTTCTGCTGCAGCTCGAAACTCTTGATAACAGCCTCCTTCTTGATGCTATTTCAATCTTACGGCAGTACTTTGGCATCTCTATCTATGACATCGGCGCGCAAGACACCACCGACCTCTCTGACACCTGCTCACAGATTGCTTTGCCGGCCATCTTGATTCGCCTTCTTGATGCTGTCATCCGTCGCGGCGAGCTTTCTAAGAACGAGCACTCCCAATTATGTCAGCTTAGATCAACACTCTGCGAAAGGTTTGTTCTTTCTTTTAAGGCACTGGATGAAAGTGATCCGCTGCAGACAAAATATTGCCTCTTTTTCTCGCTCGCGCTGTCAATGCTCGCGAGGGACTATCGAACGGGGATTGCGGGAAGGAGAGATTTGATTAGATGTGCCGGATATGCCCAACAGTGTATCGAAGGCGAAAAGAAATTAAATATTCCAAAGGCGGACGGCTACCTTCAACTGGCCTTGTGCCTTAACGCCCGTATGGAAGATATGCTTAATGCGACGGACACCAAGATGGAAGGTGTGCTGCCTTTTTCCCCTCAGTTAGCGGATGAGGTTCGAGAGGCTGTCAGGGACTATCACGAGGGATTGACGCGCAAACGTGATGAAGCTATTCGCGCTTTTAGGAGAAATCTATTCCCTAGATGGAGGCCAAGCTTGGGGAACGTTCTGGCGTGCTGCGATATTTTTCAGATCATGCTTGAAGCAGCGTATGAAAAATATGTCTCCGCCGTTAATCAGAACAATCAGAACTATCGAGAGATCGCCCGTCTTAGTTATGTCAGCAAGGCATACCTTGTTTTGGCTGCGATTGGGACAAGCGGTGGTGCATTGAACCTGCTGGCGCAGATGCTGATCAATCAGGCAAATCAGTATGAAGCTGACCAAAAAATTCCTTTCTTTATGGGACATCCAGATATCGGCATCTTTGCTCAGCAATATGCTGCACCTTATGGTTGGAATTTAAATGACAACTATGCGCTTGCCTTCCGTGTACTTCAAACGGTGTGCGGTATTCGACGCGGCAGCCAGCCGTATTCTCACATGAAGAAGGCTGAGCTCGTGCTCAAGGGCTATGTCTCCGAATCGGGCAGCGCACAGATAGACACCTCGCTTAACATTGCCATCAACGGCGGGCTGGCGATGGGACATTACTGGAAGGGGCGTCTTCTGCTGGAACAGGCGAAACAGGACCATGACCGCTGCAACGACTATGAAAATGCTGCCATTGTCAGCTTCTGTGCAACAAATGTGACAGAACGCTTTGATCACTTGCCTGAAAGTGCTGACGAGAACGCTGTTCCCCAACTGTCTCCTCCGCAATGGCTCTCTGCCATTGAGCTTTTACGATATCCTGACAGAGTAGATTTTCGTGTTGATCGTAGGATGGTATTTCAAGCGATTCACCAAAATCTTGCCCAGCAGGTTGATGAGGTGCAGAGCGACAGTATTCAGATACATAATGAACGCTACCGCCTGACAAAAAAGGATGTCAAAAGCAATCTGGAGCGCTGCTTGGATATGGTGAAGGCGCAGTTCCCTGACAAGGTGCCCTTAATCCAAGAAATGATTCGATCAATGAGATAGGCATAGCAACCATTCTTTCACGCTGTTCATCTTACCGCAAGTCGTCAGGAGCTTTGATGCTTACGAAGATTTCAAATCGCTGGAATCGGGAATCCTGCATATAGTCCCTGATTTCCCGTTCAAGCCGCTTTCCGGTATGATCATTTTCGTGACCTCACGAAAATGGTCGGATACTCCGATCTCACCGTTTTCACCTGACATCACAGCCCAGACAAGAAGGCCGGAGGACGTATGTCCTCCGGCCTTCTTCACCCCGTTGCAGCGGGCTCATTTTCCCCCAAAACCACGCAAATTTACTGTACCATTTCTGTACCAATCGCGTAAAATCTATATCAAGTTATATAAATTTTTATAATTTTTAGAATCTTTAGAACCGTTGATATATCAGGATTTATAACGTTTTATCAACTTTTGGAGAGGCTTCCGGGTACGGCGATACCTAATTTCACCCAATCGCCCGCGTGACCGGCCGGAACAGAGAAACAGCATAGCGGGGACGCGGCCATTCTGCCGCGTCCCTGCTGCTCTTATCAACACGTGCCTGCCGCCCTGGGCCAGATCCAGAACATTTGTTTGAAAAAATCTGTTTACAGATAAAAATAATGGTGCTACAATAGAGTACTACGACAGAATACTGCATCCGGGAGGCGCTTATGGGAAAATTCAAGGTGGTATCGGAATACACCCCCAGCGGGGACCAGCCCCAGGCCATCGACACCCTGGCCAGCGGCATCGAAAACGGCCTGCGGGACCAGGTGCTGCTGGGCGTCACCGGCAGCGGCAAGACCTACACCATGGCCAAGGTCATCGAACGGGTCCAGCGGCCCACCCTGGTGCTGGCCCACAACAAGACCCTGGCGGCCCAACTGTGCGAGGAGTTCCGGGCCTTCTTCCCGGAAAATGCCGTGGAATACTTCGTGTCCTACTATGACTACTATCAGCCGGAGGCCTATATCCCCCACACGGACACCTTCATCGAAAAGGACGCCGCCATCAACGACGAGATCGAGCGCCTGCGCCACAGCGCCACCGCCGCCCTGTTTGAGCGGCGGGACGTCATCGTGGTGTCGTCAGTGTCCTGCATCTATGGATTGGGGGACCCCATCGACTACGCCAACATGGTGATCTCCCTGCGCCAGGGGAAGGGGTACCCCCGGGACCAGCTGCTGCGCAAGCTGGTGGAGATCCGCTATGAGCGCAACGACATCGCCTTTGACCGGAATATGTTCCGGGTCCGGGGGGACACGGTGGAGATCTATCCGGTGTACGCCAACGGCTACGCCATCCGGGTGGAGTTCTTCGGCGACGAAATCGACCGCATTTCCCAGATCAACCCCGTCACCGGTCAGGCCCAGCGGGTGCTTCAGCACGTGGCCATCTACCCTGCCAGCCACTATGTCACCACCAAGGACAAGATGGAGCGGGCGGCAGCGGAGATCGAAAAGGAGCTGGCGGAGCGGAAGGCCTGGTTCGAGGACCACGGCAAGCTCATCGAGGCCCAGCGCATCGACCAGCGCACCCGGTACGACCTGGAGATGATGCGAGAGCTGGGCTACTGTACCGGCATCGAAAACTATTCCCGGGTGATCTCCGGCCGGGCGCCCGGCTCACCCCCCACCACCCTGCTGGACTATTTCCCGGAGGACTTCCTGCTGTTTGTGGACGAGAGCCATGTGACCCTGCCTCAGGTTCGGGCCATGTACAACGGCGACCGGGCCCGGAAGGAGAGCCTGGTGGAATACGGCTTCCGCCTGCCCTGCGCCTTCGACAACCGGCCCCTGAAATTCCCGGAATTTGAGGAGCGGTATCACCAGGCGGTGTTTGTGTCCGCCACCCCCGGGGACTATGAGCGTGAGCACGCCGACCAGGTGGCCGAGCAGGTGATCCGGCCCACGGGCCTGCTGGACCCCCGGGTGGAGGTGCGCCCCGTGGAGGGGCAGATCGACGACCTGGTGGACGAGATCCGCCTGCGGATCGGGAGAAACGAGCGGACCCTGGTGACCACCCTGACCAAGCGCATGGCCGAGGACCTGACGAACCACATGAAGGGCCTGGGCCTGCGGGTGCGGTATATGCACTCCGACGTGGCCGCCATCCAGCGGATGGAGATCATCCGGGACCTGCGTCTGGGAGAATTTGACGTGCTGGTGGGCATCAACCTGCTGCGGGAGGGCCTGGACCTGCCGGAGGTGAGCCTGGTGGCCATTCTGGACGCCGACAAGGAGGGCTTCCTGCGCAGCGAAACCAGCCTGATCCAGACCATTGGCCGGGCGGCCCGGAACGCCCAGGGCCTGGTGATCCTGTACGCCGACACCGTCACCCCCTCCATGCGGGCGGCCATGGAGGAGACCCAGCGCCGCCGGGAGAAGCAGGACGCCTATAACAAGGCCCACGGGATCGTGCCCCAGACCATCCGCAAGGACGTGCGCAAGGTGCTGGAAATCTCCAAGGACGCCCAGCAGGAGCAGCAGGCCAGCCGCCGCAAGCTGACGGATTCCGAGCGGGAGGCCACCATCCGCCGCCTGGAGAAGGAAATGAAAGAGGCCAGCAAGATGCTGGAGTTTGAATACGCCGCCCTGCTGCGCGATCAGATCATCGCCCTGCGGGGGGAGAAATGAGGATTCGCCATGCCCCATGTTCCCACCGTGGATATCCGCCGCCTGGGGGATATCCGCTTCGATACCCAGCTGGAAAAGGCCCTGGCCCCCAGTCCGGACTATGACGTGCAGCAGTGGCTGTTCGTCCCCAATGAATACACCGAGTACCGGTACATCCTGGGCACCCGGGGGAAAAAACCCCTGATCTGCATCGGCATCAACCCCTCCACCGCCCGGCCCGGGGACCTGGACCCCACCCTGCAAAGCGTGGAGCGGGTGGCCCGGAACAACGGCTTCGACTCATTTATCATGTTCAATGTCTACGCCCAGCGGGCCACGTCGCCGGACGACATGGAGAGGACCTGCAACCCGGAGCTGCACCGGGAGAACATGCGGGCCTTTGCCTATGCCCTGTCCCTGAATCCCCGGCCGGTGGTGTGGGCCGCCTGGGGCACCATCATCGAAAAGCGGGACTATCTGTGGCCCTGTCTGGAGGATATGATCGCCCTGGGCCGGGAATACGGCGCCCAATGGGTCACCTGCGGCCACCGCTCCAAGGCCGGGCATCCCCACCACCCCCTGTACCTGCGGGCGGACTCCGTCACGGAGCCCTTCGACCCGGAGGCATACGTCCTGGCCCAGCAGGCCCGGGCCGCCGCGGCTCCCTGGGGCCGCCGGAAGCGGGTATGAGGAGAGGCCATGGGAAAAAACCGGCTTGACCTCAGTGCGTTTGACCTGAAGCTGCTGGCCATGGCTGCCATGCTGGCGGACCACATAGGCTATCTGTTTTTCCCCCAGGCCCTCTGGATGCGGTGCGTGGGGCGGCTGGCTTTCCCCATCTTCGCCTTTCAGGTGGTCGAGGGATGGTACAGGACTCACGACCGCCGGAGGTATTTCCTGCGGCTGGCCCTGTGCGGCCTGCTGTCGGAGATCCCCTTCGACCTGGCCATAGGCGGCCAATTGATAGACCCCGGGTACCAGAACGTCCTTTGGACCTTCTGCATCGCGGCGGCGGCCCTGTGGGCCATGGAGGCCATGTGGCGGCTGCAGATCCCCCTGCCGCTGGCGGCACTGTGCGCCGGCGCGGCGGGCTATCTGCTGGGGGAGGCGCTGCAATCCGACTATTTCGGTCCCGGGGTGCTGACGGTGCTGGTGTTCGCCCTGTGCCGCCAATGGCATATAGGGCGGCTGCCGGAGTTGGCGGCCATGCTGGTGATCAACGGCTGGCTGCTGCCCAGCGCCGATATGACCCTCTGGGGCGTCACCCTGCCGGTGGAGCTGCTGGCCACGGCGGCCCTGCTCCCCATCTGGCTGTACCGGGGCCGTCAGGGCCCCCACGGCCCCGTCCTGCAAGGAATCTGGTATGCATTTTATCCGGCACACCTGCTGCTTCTGTGGTGGCTGGCCCGGAGCATTGGAATATAAGGAGGCACATCATGGCCAAGAATAAGGAAGAAAAAACCAACGTCATGCGGACGCTGGAGCAGAAAAAGATCCCCTATACCCCCCACACCTATGACCCCAACGGCCCCATTGACGGGGTGTCCGTGGCCCGGACCCTGGGCCAGGACCCGGCCTGCGTGTTCAAGACCCTGGTGACCCGGGGCGCCAGCGGCGGCTATTACGTTTTCGACATCCCGGCAGCGGAGAATCTGGACCTGAAAAAGGCCGCAAGGGCCGTGGGGGAAAAGTCCGTGGCTATGCTGCCTCAGAAGGAGCTGCTGCCGCTGACGGGCTACGTCCACGGCGGGTGCAGCCCCGTGGGCATGAAAAAGCAGTTCCCCACGGTGTTCCATGCCACGGCGGCAGACCTTCCCACCATCATGGTGTCGGCGGGCCGCATTGGCCGCCAGGTCCAGTGCGACCCCAAGGACCTGCTGGCCCTGCTGGGGGCCAAAACGGCGGATATTATCGTGGAATGAGGACAAATCACCATGCAGGATCATATTTTCATCAAAGGCGCCCGGGAGAATAACCTGAAAAACATCGACGTCACCATCCCCCGGGACAAGCTGGTGGTGCTGACGGGGCTGTCCGGGTCCGGGAAATCCTCCCTGGCCTTCGACACCATCTATGCCGAGGGCCAGCGCCGGTATGTGGAGAGCCTGTCCAGCTATGCCCGGATGTTCCTGGGCCAGATGGACAAGCCCGACGTGGACTATATCGACGGCCTGTCCCCGGCCATCTCCATCGATCAAAAGACCACCAGCAAAAACCCCCGGTCCACCGTGGGCACGGTGACGGAGATCTACGACTATCTGCGCCTGCTGTGGGCCCGGGTGGGCACGCCCCACTGCCCCAAATGCGGCAAGGAGATCCGCCAGCAGACCATCGACCAGATCATCGACCAGATCATGGCCCTGCCGGAGGGCACCCGCATCCAGGTGCTGGCCCCGGTGGTCCGGGGCCGCAAGGGCGAGCACGCCAAGGTGTTTGAGGATGCCCGCCGCTCCGGCTATGTCCGGGTCCGGGCCGACGGAAACCTCTATGACCTGTCCGAGGACATCCCCCTGGAGAAGAACAGGAAGCACAACATCGAGATCGTGGTGGACCGTCTGATCGTCCGCCCCGACGGGGCCCAGCGGCTGACGGACTCCGTGGAGACCGCCTCCCACCTGTCCGGCGGCATCGTCGTGGTGAACCTGGTGCGGGAGGGGCAGGACCTGACCTTTTCCCAGAATTACGCCTGCGACGACTGCGGCATCAGCATCGAGGAGCTGACGCCCCGGATGTTCTCCTTCAACAACCCCTTCGGGGCCTGCCCCACCTGCACGGGCCTGGGGATGCAGCTGAAGGCGGACCCGGCGCTGATCATCCCCGACGACCGGCTGTCCATCTTAGATGGGGCCATCGTGGCCCCGGGGTGGAACTCCATCCGCTCCGACGGCATCAGCCGCATGTATTTCGAGGCCCTGGCCAAGGCATATCACTTCTCCCTGCAAACCCCGGTGGCCCAGCTGCCGGAGGAGGTGCGGGACGTCATCCTCTACGGCACCAAGGGCCAGAAGCTGGAGCTGCACTATGACCAGCCCCGGGGCCGGGGCACCCTGTACCAGCCCTTCGAGGGCGTCGCCAACAACCTGGAGCGCCGGTATCAGGAAACCCAGTCCGACGCCAGCAAGCGGGAGATCGAGGAGTTCATGACCCAGTGCCCCTGCCCGGCGTGTAAGGGCCGCCGTCTGCGGCCCGAGGCCCTGGCGGTAACGGTAGGGGACCTGTCCATTATGGAGGCCACGGAGCTGCCAGTGGACCGGGAGCTGGAATTCTTCAACGCCCTGACCCTGACGGAGACGCAGCAGCTCATCGCGGCCCAGATCCTCAAGGAGATCCGCGCCCGGCTGGGCTTTTTGCAGTCCGTGGGCCTCAGCTACCTGACCCTGTCCCGGTCCAGCGGCACCCTGTCCGGCGGCGAAAGCCAGCGCATCCGCCTGGCCACCCAGATCGGCAGCAGCCTCATGGGGGTGCTGTATATCCTGGATGAGCCGTCCATCGGCCTGCACCAGCGGGACAACGACAAGCTGCTGGCCACCCTGAAGCGGCTGCGGGACCTGGGCAACACCCTGATCGTGGTGGAGCATGACGAGGACACCATGCGCGCCGCCGACTACCTCATTGACATCGGCCCCGGAGCCGGAGCCCACGGCGGACAGGTTATGGCCGCCGGCACGCCGGAGGAGGTCATGGCCAACCCCAACAGCCTGACAGGCCAGTATTTAAGCGGCAAAAAGTCCATCCCCGTGCCGGAGAGCCGCCGCCCGGGCAGCGGAGCATACCTCACCGTCCGGGGCGCGGCGGAAAACAACCTGCGGCATATCGACGTGTCCGTCCCCCTGGGGACCTTCACCTGCGTCACCGGCGTGTCCGGCTCCGGCAAGTCCTCCCTGGTCAACGAGATCATCTTCAAGCGCCTGGGGGCAGACCTGAACCGCATGAAGGCCCGGCCCGGCAGGCATGACGCCCTGGAGGGGGAGGAGCATCTGGACAAGGTGGTGGGCATCGACCAGAGCCCCATCGGCCGGACGCCCCGCTCCAATCCCGCCACCTATACGGGGCTGTTCAACGAGATCCGCACCCTGTTCGCCGCCACCCAGGAGGCCAAGGCCCGGGGCTATGGCCCGGGGCGGTTCTCCTTCAACACCAAGGGCGGCCGGTGCGAGGCCTGCTGCGGCGACGGCATGCTGAAGATCGAGATGCACTTCCTGTCCGACGTATATGTCCCCTGCGAGGTGTGCCGCGGCAAGCGCTATAACCGGGAGACCCTGGAGGTGCGCTACAAGGGCAAAAGCATCGCCGACGTGCTGGACATGACGGCGGAGGAGGCCCTGGAGTTCTTCGCCCCGGTGCCGAAAATCGCCGAAAAGCTCCGCACCCTGTGCGACGTGGGCCTGGGCTATGTGAAGCTGGGCCAGTCCTCCACCACCCTGTCCGGCGGCGAGGCCCAGCGGGTGAAGCTGGCCACGGAGCTGTCCCGCCGGGCCACGGGCCGCACCTTCTATATCCTGGACGAGCCCACCACCGGCCTGCACTCCGACGATGTGAAGAAGCTGCTGGAGGTGCTGCAGCGGCTGGTGGACGCCGGAAACACGGTGCTGGTCATCGAGCACAACCTGGACGTGATCAAGTCCGCCGACTGGCTCATCGACCTGGGGCCGGAGGGCGGCTCCGGCGGCGGCACTCTGGTCTGCGCCGGAACGCCGGAGACCGTGGCCGCCTGCCCGGCGTCCTATACCGGCCAGTACCTGAAAAAATATCTGCACTAAACCAAGGGGCTGTCGAAAAACACGTTTCTGTCATTCCGAGGAGCGAAGCGACGTGGGAATCCGTTGATTTGCCGCCTGCGGGCGGCAAACTCTGCGAGACTTTTTCTGAAAAACAGGGGAGAGGGGCGCGCCCCCTCTCCCTTTGTTAATGCGCCTTTACACATTGCGCGTATTTTTAACGCCATATTTACGGCAAAAACACTTGAAAAATGTGAAATTGTTGTACTTTACCAAAAAGATTGTTAAAATTTCGGCGAAACATTAATTGTAAACAGGACCGCACTCCTATACAATAGAAGCAGAGACAGCCCGGCCCCGCGCAGAGGCCCGGCCAGGACAGCGGGGGAGGGGCCCCCTCCTCCGGACATATTAAAGGAGAGTGAGTCTGTGTTCAAGAAATTCACCAACGGCTGCGTTCGCGTGGTCAACCGGTGGCTGCCGGATGCCTTCCTGTTTGCCATCATCCTGAGCATCATCGTTTTCATCGGCTCCATGTGCGCCACAAAGATGGGCCCGCTGCAGGTGCTCAACGCCTGGGGCGACTCCAAGGGCTTCTGGGGTCTGCTGAGCTTCTCCATGCAGATGGCCCTGGTGCTGGTGTTCGGCTCCGCCATGGCTGCCGCCAAGCCCTGCAAAAAGGCCCTGCGGGCCGCCGCCGGCCTGTGCCACAACAATATGCAGGCCATCGTGGTCACCACCTTCATCTCCACCATCTGCTGCTGGCTGAACTGGGGCTTCGGCCTGATCGCCGGCACCCTGCTGGCCAAGGAAGTGGTGCGCCGGGTCCCCACCGTGGACTATCCCCTGCTGATCGCCTCCGCCTACTCCGGCTTCGTCATCTGGCACGCGGGCCTGTCCGGCTCCATCCCCCTGGACCTGGTGGCGGGCAAGAAATTCGGCGAGGTCCTGTATCAGGCCCCCATCACCGACACCGTGTTTCACCCCATGAACCTGATTATGGTGGGCGTCATTCTGTTTGTCATGCCCCTTGTGAACTACGCCATGCATCCCGACAAGGACCACACCGTGTGCATCGATCCCGCTCTGCTGGAGGACGAGGCCGAGCGCACCTATGAGGTCAAGACCCCCGCCGACAAGATGGAGCACTCCAAGATTCTGTGGGCCATCACCCTGGTGGGCGGCTTTGTGTACATCGTCTATTACTTTGTGCAGAACGGCTTCACCCTGGGCCTGAACATCGTGAACATGATCTTCCTGTTCCTGGGCATCCTGCTCCACGGTGACCTGCGCCGCTATGTGGACGCCATCTCCGACGCCGCCGGCGGCGCTGCCGGTGTGCTGCTGCAGTTCCCCTTCTACGCCGGTATCATGGGCATGATGGTGGCCGCCAATGCCGAGGGCGTGTCCCTGGCGGGCGTGATCTCCGAGTTCTTCGTGAACATCTCCAACAACGTCACCTTCCCCATGCTGTCCTTCCTGGCAGCCGGTGTGGTGAACTTCTTCGTTCCCTCCGGCGGCGGCCAGTGGGCTGTCCAGGGTCCCATCATGATGCCTGCCGGCGCGGCTATGGGCATCGAGAATGGCCGCACCGCCATGGCCATCGCCTGGGGCGACCAGTGGACCAACATGATCCAGCCCTTCTGGGCCCTGCCTGCCCTGGGTATCGCCAAGCTGTCCGCCCGGGACATCATGGGCTACCTGGTCATCGTCACCCTGTTTGTGGGCGTGGTGGCCTGCCTGGGCTTCCTGGCCTGGGCCGCCTGGTTCTGATCTGCTTTCCCGGACATTCCGAAACCCAAGGGGTGAGGGGACCTTCTCCTCACCCCTTTGACCCGTCAGGCAGCTTGTCAAAAATCCCTTTTGGCAAGCTGCCTGATAATCTTTTACTACGGATTGACGAAATCCGCACATTGTGATATTATAAACACACACGACATAGGGCGGGCCTGGGTCCGCCCTATGCTCCGGGTACGGCTGTACCCCTTATGAATTAGGAAAGAAGGAACGACCATGTATCGCATCGTGACCAAAGAAGCGTTGAAACCCACCGTGATCCTGTATGAGATCGAGGCTCCTATGGTTGCCAGGAAGGCACAGCCCGGCCAGTTCATCATCCTGCGGGTGGATGAAAACGGCGAGCGCATCCCCATCACTATCCATGACTATAACCGCGAAAAGGGCACCGTTACCATCATTGTCCAGACCGTGGGCGCCACCACCGAGAAGCTCAGCCACAAGCAGCAGGGCGAGTATCTCCACGACTTCGTTGGCCCCCTGGGCAAGCCCACCGAAACCGAGGGCAAGAAGAAGGTCTGCGTCGTCGGCGGCGGCGTGGGCTGCGCCATCGCGTATCCCGTTCTGAAGAAGTTCCATGACTGCGGCGCAGAGGTCCACGCTGTGGTGGGCTTCAAGAACAAGGACGTGGTCATTCTCGAGGACAAGTTCAAGGCCGTTTCCTCCGTGCTGAAGGTCTGCACCGACGACGGCTCCTATGGCCAGAAGGGCCTGGTCACCGAGGCCCTGAAGCAGCTGCTGGATGAGGGCAACCAGTATGACGAGATCTTCGCCATCGGCCCCATGGTGATGATGAAGTTCGTCTGTAAGACCACCGCCCCCTATGGCGTGCCCACCACCGTATCCATGAGCCCCATCATGATCGACGGCACCGGCATGTGCGGCGGCTGCCGCCTGACCGTTGGCGGCGAGACCAAGTTTGCCTGCGTAGACGGCCCCGACTTCGACGGCCAGCAGGTGGACTGGGATCTGGCTGTCAAGCGCAACCAGATGTATCACGATTTCGAGGTGCGCAAGCACGAGGAAGTCTGCAATCTGTTCAAGCAGGAGGTAAAGTAACATGGCTGCCAAGATCAATATGCGTCTGGATAAGAACGAGATGCCCTCTCAGGACCCTAACGTTCGGAATAAGAACTTCCTGGAGGTGGCCCTGGGCTACACCGAGGAGCAGGCCCTGGACGAGGCCGCTCGCTGCCTCCACTGCAAGAATCATCCCTGCGTGGACGGCTGTCCCGTGAACGTCCGCATTCCCGAGTTCATCGCCAAAATCGTGGAGCGGGATTACGAGGGCGCTTATCAGGTCATCCACCAGACCAGCTCCCTGCCCGCCGTGTGCGGCCGCGTCTGCCCCCAGGAGAGCCAGTGCGAGATGCACTGCGTCCGGGGCAAGAAGGGCGACCCCGTGGGCATCGGCCGTCTGGAGCGCTTTGTGGCCGACTGGCACAACGCCCACAGCACCGAGGCCCCCGAAAAGCCCCAGCCCAACGGCCACAAGGTGGCGGTGGTGGGCTCCGGCCCTGCGGGCCTGACCTGCGCCGGCGACCTGGCCAAGAAGGGGTATGAGGTCACCGTGTTCGAGGCTCTGCACCTGGCCGGCGGCGTGCTGGTTTACGGCATCCCCGAGTTCCGTCTGCCCAAGAGCATCGTCCAGAAGGAAGTGGACGGTCTGAAGGCCATGGGTGTGAAGTTGGAGACCAACACCGTGGTGGGCCGCACCATCACCATCGACGAGCTGATGGAGGAGAACGGCTTCCAGGCCGTGTTCGTGGGCTCCGGCGCGGGCCTGCCCATGTTCATGCACATCCCCGGCGAGAACCTGAAGGGCGTTTACTCCGCCAACGAGTTCCTGACCCGCATCAACCTGATGAAGGCCTATCGCCCGGATTCCGACACCCCCATCATGGACCTGAAGGGCAAGAAGGTGGCCGTGGTAGGCGGCGGCAACGTGGCCATGGACGCCGCCCGCTGCTCCAAGCGCCTGGGCGCCGACGTGTACGTGGTCTATCGCCGGGGCATGGAGGAGCTGCCTGCCCGTCATGAGGAAGTGGAGCACGCCATCGAGGAGGGCGTGATCTTCAAGACCCTGAACAACCCTGTCCAGATCAACGGCGATGAGCAGGACTGCGTCAAGTCCATGACCTGCATCGAGATGGAGCTGGGCGAGCCGGACGCTTCCGGCCGCCGCCGCCCCGTGGAGAAGAAGGGCAGCGAGTTTGAGCTTCCCGTGGACGCCGTGATCATGTCCCTGGGCACCACCCCCAACCCCCTCATCAAGTCCACCACCAAGGGCCTGGAGGTCAACAAGAAGGGCGGCATCATCGTCAACGAGGACGGCCTCACCTCCCGCCAGGGCGTGTACGCCGGCGGCGATGCCGTTACCGGTGCGGCCACCGTGATCCTGGCCATGGGCGCAGGCAAGCTGGGCGCCAAGTCCATCGACGAGTACCTGAGCAACAAGTAAATCTGCGCCTTACATAAAGGGCGGCGCTGCACAGCAGCGCCGCCCTTTTTATAGCTTATTTCTTCAGCTCGTCCACCATCTGGTGATAGCCCTTGGCCATAAACGCCAGGTCAGAGGCGATGGCGATATAGGACGCGCCCAGGTCCCGGTATTTCCGGGCGGCCTCCGTGGTGCCCACGAAGATACCGAAGGGCTTTTCGTTTGCGTTGCAGGTATCAATGACCTGCCGCACCACCTGCTGGACCTCCGGATGGGCCGGATCTCCGGGGTGTCCCAGAGACTGGCTGATGTCCATAGGGCCGATGAACAGCACGTCAATATCCTCCCGGCGGCACAGCTCCTCCGTGTGGGCGGCGGCGTCCTTGTTCTCAATGTGCACCACGTTGATCAGCCCCTCGTTGGAGTCCTGCATATAGCGGAACTTCTCCTTGGTGCCGTATCCGGCGGAGCGCTGGGCAAAGGACAGCCCCCGGACGCCCCGGGGGGCGTACTTCGTAAAGGAGATGGCCTCGTCGATCTCCTCCACGGTGGACAGCCCCGGAATCTGCACGCCGGAAGCGCCCAGATCCAGCGCCTTGAGAATATAAGGCTCCGTGCCCTCCGGCACCCGGACGATGGTGGGCAGGCCCACGCTGTCCGCTGCCCGCAGCAGCTCCAACAGCAGCATCTGGTCACAGGGGGCATGCTCCGTGTCCACGATGGCGAAGTCCATCCCCGCCAGGCCCAGCACCTCCATGGCGGTGGGGTCGGCCAGCTTCACGAAGGTGCCGACCTGCGTCTCCCGGCGGCGCAGCTTTTCCTTCAGCTCCCGGGCAATCATTTGACGTACTCCTCCCGTTTGGGGGTAAAGATATCGAAGTTCACCAGAACCTCATCGCCCACCACCTCGGCATAGTGCATCAGATTGGGAGGGATCACCAGCATGCCGCCGGGAGTCAGACGGAACACCTGGTCCTCGATGTGGTAGTCGCACACGCCGGCGGCGATGTAAGCGATCTGCTCATAGGGATGCTTGTGGGGCCGGGGCTCATGGTGGGGCTGCAGCTCGTTCATGGCGAAGGTAGCGCCCTCGCCGGTGAAGGCCTTGCGGCGCACGCCGGGGCGCACCTCAGTCCAGGGCAGGTCCGCCCAGTTGGCACAATTGTAAATCATAACAGGTTCCTCCTTGATAAAATGTTCGTCCGGCCGGTCAGCGGGTCTCCAGGCCCAGCAGCCAGGCGGGATTGTGATAGGTCATGACCTCCATCTGCTCCTGGGTGAGGCCGCAGGCCTCCTGCAGCATGGAGATGAAGCGCAGCAGACCCTCCACGGGGCTGCCGTTGCCGTTCTGGCCATAGTCGGAGTCCACCACGATCTTGTCCAGACCCACGGCGGCCACGATGTTCCGGGCCTCCTCAATCTTGTTGGAGTGGAACTTGGAATCCGGCACAAAGGCCACGGCGTTCAGCTCAATATAGGCCCCCAGGCGGCTCCAGGCCACCATATCCTCCAGGGAAGCGCCGATCATATAGTAGGGATGGTTCACCAGAATGCGCTGCACGCCCCGCTCCACGGCGGCATGGATCAGCGCGTCGATCTCGTCCCGGCTGCCGTGGCCGGTGGCCAGGATCACGTCGGGATGAGCCGCCAGATAGTCCAGCACCTCCAGCACCTGGGGCTGCAGGCTGCCGTCCTCCTGCAAGTACATGATGGGCTTTTCCGCCACGCTCATGCCCTTGCTGGCGGGGAAGGCCACACCCTTGCCGGAGTGCATGATCTTGTGCCGCAGGGCGGACACCGTGGGCATCCACACCAGCTTTGCGCCCATGGCCACGGCGGCGTCCACCGCCTTCAGATTGATGCCGCCCACGGAGTTGTTCAGGGCGATGCCGCCGAACACCCGGCAGCTGCCGTCGCCCACATACTTTTCGGCGATATAGGCTGACAGCATGGTGGGGCAGTAGTGATCCTTCACCACAAAGGCGGAGAAGTGGTGCTGCTGAGCCTCCAGCAGCATTTGCGCCGCATCCACGGCCCGGGGCATTACGGACGGGCCTGCATGGGCGTGCAGATCAATAACTTTCATGGAAATTGCCTCCTGAATTGGATTTTATTCGTTGCTTTCCCGGATACGCACCGCGCCCCGGCCGCAGCTGTGAGCGCACAGACCGCAGCCGCTGCATGCCTCCGGGTGATGGACCGGCTGCCCGTTTTCCCGGGTCATGCCGCCAAAATAGCAGGTGGTGACGCAGGGCGTCCCCTGGCATCCGGCGCACAGCTCCGTCTGCACCTCCACCTGGCGGCGGGGCAGACTGCCCAGGTTCCGATAGGTGACGATGCCATCGGCGGTGCGGCCCACCAGGGCGTCGGCGTCCGTGCCCTTCCGGCGCAGCAGAGCCTCAAAGTCCTCCACCAGCTGCCGGGCATAGGCCGGGCCCCGCAGCATCATGCTGGACCCCACTTCCACCAGCCGGGCGCCGCAGCTGATGAAGTCATAGATATCCCGGGCGGTGTCGGCGCCGTTGCCGCCTACGATGGTGACCTCCGGAGCCGCCCGGTGTACCCGGGCGATGTTGGCCAGGGAGATGGGCTTCATCCACGGGCCGCCCAGGGCCGCCCAGCCCCCCAGCACCGGCGCATCCGTGTCCGGGTCCACCATCAGGCCCTGATACCGGTGCATCACCGTTACCGCTCGGATCCCGGCGGCATACAGGGCCTTCACCAGGGCGGCTACGCTGTCCACCTGGGGGGTCAGCTTCACAATAACGGGGATGGACACCGCCTGCTGCACCGCCGAAGCGATCTGACAGCACAACTCCGGCGACTGGCCGATGAGAAAGCCCAGCTTTCCCTTGGACGCCTCGCCGTGGGGGTTGCCCATGTTCAGCTCAATGGCGTCGAAGCCCAGCTGCTCCATCTGCCGGGCATAGCTGACCCAGTTTTCCAGGGCGCTGGCGGCAATGCTGCCGATGACCACCACGCCGTGGCGGCGGCCGATGCGCAGCAGCTCCGGAGCCTTCCGGGCAAAGTCCTCCATGGACAGCATGGAGCCGCCCCGGGAGAAGAAGTAGTACTGCTCCGGATAATCGCCGGTCACGGGCTTCTGGTCCATGCCGGTGATGTGGATGCGGGCAATGCCTGCGTCCTGCAGGGCCGGGGCATCGGTAACGGACTTGGTGACGATGCCGCCGACGCCGCTGGCGGCGAAGTCCTCAAACCGGCCTGCCGTGCGGGCGATGTCGGTGGACGCCACGATAATGGGGCTTTTAAAGCGCAGCCCCAGCGCTGAAATTTCCGGCATTCGCCTGTCCTCCTTTGTGGGGATTTGTCGGGCTGTGAAGTGCGCTTCTCAGCCTCGGTCTGTCGATAAAAAATCCTGTAGGGCGAGGCCCATGTGCCCCGCCGCATATACCGGTGATCTGCCGGTATACCCGACGTAGGGGCGGACGACTCTCTCCGCCCTGAAAATTCCTGCGTATCAGGAGCAGGGGGAAACGGATTGCCGCGCCAGCCTGCGGCTGGCTCGCAATGACAGGCCTTTTTGGATAATCACAGGCTGCGGAGCACCGCTCCGCAGCCTGCAGGAAGTTTATTGGGCTGCGGGAGCGGGACCGCCGTCAACCGGCTCCTTCTTCCACACGAACCAGCCGGTGCAGGCATAGAGGATTGCGAACAGCGGCACGATATAGCACAGGAATGCATAGGGGATATACACCATGCTGATGCCCAGCACCGAGGCCATATAGGCGCAGGAGGTGCCCCAGGGAACCAGCGGCGCGCCGATGGTGCAGGTATCCTCCAGAGTCCGGGACAGAACCCGGGACTGGATGCCCATCTTGTCATAGGCGGGACGGAAGGTGCGGCCGCCTAGGATGATGGGCATGACCTGATGGCCGGAGATCAGCAGCAGGGAGTAGCAGTACACCATGGTGGACAGGATCAGGCCGCGAGGCTTGTGAACCGCCTTGAGCAGGACGTTGTCCACCAGGGAGTTGATAACGCCGCTGCGCTCCAGGACTGCGCCCATGGTGGAGGAGAGAATGATGATGGCCACGGTGCTGTACATGGAGCTCATGCCGCCGCGGGAGAGGATCTTGTCCACCATGGCCACGCCGGTCTCGGAGGTGAAGCCGTTCATGGCGGCCTTGAGCACCACGGTCAGGCTGGACTTCTGCAGCAGGCAGGCGAACACGCCGCTGATGGCGGTGCAGCCCAGCATGGCGGGCACGGCGGGCATCCGCAGGGCGGAAGTCACCAGCACCAGGATGGCGGGGATCAGGGCCAGGGCCGTGATGTTGAAGCTGCTGCCCAGGGTGTCCAGCATCAGCTGCACGTTGCTCAGGTCAGCGTTGGCGGAGGCGTTGCGGATACCCAGCACGGTATAGAGCACCAGGCAGACCACGGTGGCGGGAATGGTGGTGTACATCATGGAGCCGATGTGGTCATACAGGGGCGTGCCGGACATGTCAGCGGCCACGTTGGTGGTGTCGGACAGGGGGGACAGCTTGTCGCCGAAGAAGGCGCCGGAGCACACGGAACCGGCCATCAGCGGGGCGGAGATGCCCATGCTGATGCCTACGCCGAACAGGGCCAGGCCCATGGTGGCAATGGAGCCGAAGGAGGAGCCGGTGAACAGAGAGGTGATGGCGCACAGCACAAAGGTCAGAGGCACGATGATGCTGGGGGAACAGAGCTTCAGACCGTAGTACAACAGGGTAGGAACGGTGCCGCCCACGATCCAGATGCCAACCATCATGCCCACGCTCAACAGGATCAGCAGCGTGGGAGCGGAGTCGCCCACCACATGCTTCACGTTATCCTGGATGTCGGACCACTTGTTGCCCAGCAGCAGGGCGAACACGATGGCGATGCAGGCGCCCATAGCCAGGCCCATCTGGATGCCCACGCCGGTCTTGATGGCGGCCACCACGGCGGCGATCACGCACACCAGAATGACGCAGGCCTGCCACACGTTGGGGGTCTTGCGGGTTCTTTCTTGTTTCATTTCAGTTTCCTCTCTCTATACATTTGTTGAAATGGCTGAACCGTTTTTCTTACTTGCTGCGCAGGTCCCGGACGCACTGTCCGATCCGGCGCAGGCCCTCCTGGCAATCCTCATAGGAGGTGGCGTAGGAAATGCGCAGGTGATTTTCGCCGTTGCGGCCGAATTCCACGCCGGGAACTGTTGCCACGCCGTACTGCTCCAGCAGCAGCTCGGCAAAGGCGAAGCTGTCCATGCCGAATTCGCTGATGTCCGGGAACAGATAGAAGGCTGCCTGGGGCCGGCTGCAGGGGATTCCCAGCTCCTGCAGGCCGTTATACAGCAGCAGCCGGCGGCGGTCGAATTCCCGCAGCATCTGGTGCAGACTGTCCTGGGGACCCTCCAGAGCCTCCAGCGCACCCATCTGGCCGAAGGCGCAGGCATTCATGGCGATGGTCTGGTGCGCCCGGACGATGACCCGGATCAGGTCCACCGGGGCGGCGATATAGCCGATGCGCCAGCCGCACATGGAATAGGTCTTGGAGAAGGACTGCACCGTGATGGTGCGCTCCCACATGCCCGGCAGGGCGGCGATGGAGATGTGCCGGTTTCCGTCGTACAGGATCCGCTCATAGGCCTCGTCCGCCAGCACCAGCAGATCGTGGCGGCAGCAGAACCGGGCCAGCTCCTCCAGGTGCTCCCGGTCCATCATGGTGCCGGTGGGGTTGCCGGGGGTGCACAGGATCAGCAGCCTGGTCTTGTCCGTAACGGCCTTTTCCGCCGCGTCCAGATCGAAGCAATAGCCGTTCTTCTCGTCCAGGGGCACATACACGGGCTCCGCCTGGGCGATCTTGGTAAGGCTGGAATAGGGGATGTAGCTGGGGTCGGCAATGAGCACCTCGTCTCCGGCCTCCAGCAGGGCAAACAGGGCGGCCGCCACAGCCTCCTCGCCGCCGCAGGTGACCATGACCTCCTTGGCCGGGTCCACCTTTAGGCCGTTCATGGCCTCCAGCTTTCGGGCGATGGCCCGGCGCAGCTTTATGTCGCCATAGTTGGAGGAGTAGGCCGTCACGCCCTGGTCCAGGGCGGTCTTGGCCGCTTCCTTGATGTTGTCCGGCGTGTCAAAATCGGGCTGGCCCACCTCAAAGTGGACGATCCTCCGGCCCTGGGCCTCCAGGGCGTTGGCTTTTTCCAGCACGCGCCGGATGCCGGTAAAGGGCACCCGCTTCATCTTTGCGGGTTCGACATCACGCATCTGCGTCATACCTCCTTTTCAGGATACGCTTTTAGTTTGTTTCGCTATTTACCACACGTTTTTAGAATAATATTACAACACCATTAAGATAGCATGTTTTAGAATATTTGTCTACCTCTATTTTTGATTTTCTCGTTTTTTGTATTTTTCAAACAAAATAGGGAGCCTGCCATTGTGCAGACCCCCTACTTGACCGGTGTACTTGTTGTAAAATTTTTCTTATTTCTGGGAGAGCGGAAGGAAGCCGCTGCCCTGGGTGCGGATCTCCCGCAGATAGTTGTACAGGGTGGCCTGTGAAATGTCCAGCAGCTCGCAGACCTGGGGCACCGAGTCCTTCAGCTGGAACACACCCTTCTCCTCCAGCTTGCGCAGGATCCGCAGCTTGACCTCTTTGGAGCCCAGGGCCGAGGGCTTGCCCACGGTTTTGATGATGTCGGCGATGACCAGCTTGGAATAGTCGGCGATGGTCAGGTCGGAGCCCATGGCCTCCGGCGAGTCGAAGGGCATCACGTTCATCAGCGAGTCCAGCATCTTCTTGGCCTGATCCAGGGCCGTCAGGTTCACCGTGAAGCACAGCATGGCCTCATACGCCCCGTTTTCGTCAAAGAACATCATGGTGGTGGACTTATGCAGCTCACCGTTGTTCTTCCGGGTCAGGCGCACTACCGTGCCGTTGTTGGCCCGGGTCTCGTCCTCGAAGTATTTGAACACGCTTTCTTCCATTTCCTGCCCCTGCTCCCGGCCGGAGATGTGCCCGTTGGCGATAAAGGCGATGCGGTGGTCGCCGTCGTGCACCACGGCCTCGCAGGTTTCGCCCAGCGACAGCGAAATGCCCTTGGCGATCTGAATCAGTCTGTTTACCATATCCATGGAGGGGTCCCCTTCTCTTTGAAAAATTCTTACAAGTATTATACCATATCCGGATGAAAATTCCAACATTGCTGCCGGGAAAATTTATTACGCAAATGCGCACCCGGCGTGGAGGGCCGGGTGCGCATCTGCATGGTATGGGAAAAATGAGGAAGAAAATGTGCGGTATAAGGAGAGAAAGCGCCGGGGAGTGGAAAGGCGTCTCCCCGGCGCGGGATGAGGTCAGACGCTCTGCAGACCCACCTGATAGGCCTTCAGGTTGGCCTCCAGGAATTTGGCCGGCACCTTCCTGCGGATCAGGGACGTCCAGTCATACTGCTCCAGGCCCAGCTTCTTCACCAGGGCCCCCAGCAGGATGATGCTGGCCACGCGGATGGTGCCCAGCTGCTGGGCCAGCTCCGTGGCCCGGATGGGGCACACATGCTCCACCGTCTGCTCCAGCTGCTCGATGGCATCGTGGGGATAGGAGGCCTTCCCCATCTTCACGGGGATGGGCAGGATCTCGTTGTCGTTGACGATCAGGGTGCCGCCGGCCTTCAGCAGCTTCAGCCAGCGCAGGGCCTCGATCTTCTCAAAGGCCACCACCACGTCGGCCTCGCCGTCGGCGATGATGGGGGCGTACACGGCCTGGCCATACTTGACCATGCAGTTGACGCTGCCGCCCCGCTGGGACAGGCCGTGCTGCTCGGTTTTTTTCACGTCGAAGCCCAGGTCCACCAGGCCCTCAATGAGGATATCAGAGGTCAGAACGGTGCCCTGACCGCCCACGCCCACAATGGCGATGGATCTCGTGTTGGACATATCACTCGCCCTCCTTCTCAATGGCGCCGAAGGGGCAGATTTGCTGGCAGATGGTGCACCCGTTGCAGTCCTCGGTGGAAATGGACACGCCGTTCTCACCCACCGTCAGGGCGGGGCAGGCGGTCTTGTTGATGCACACCTTGCAGCTGCGGCACTTGTCGGCGTTGACGCGGCAGTGCTGGCCCTTGCGGTGGGCGATAACGCTCTTGAGCAGGGCGCAGGGCTGGCGCACGATGACCACAAACAGGTCCTCGGCCTCATAGGCCTCCTTCACCACGGCGGCGGTGGCCTTCAGGTCATAGGGATCCACGGTGCGCACGTTCTCCGGCTTCACGCCGCAGCCCAGCACCAGGGTCCTGATGTCCACGGCGGTGGTAACGTCCTTCATCAGGGTCACGCCGGTGACGGGGTTGTCCTGGTGGCCGGTCATGCCGGTGGTGCTGTTGTCCAGGATGAAGATGCTGGTCTTGGCGCCGTTATACACGGCGTTGATCAGGCCCGTAATGCCGGAGTGGAAGAAGGTGGAGTCGCCGATAAAGGAGAACACCTTCAGACCCCGCTGGGCAAAGCGCTCCACCCGCTCGAAGCCGTGACCGGCGGTGATGCTGCCGCCCATGTCGATCTGGGTGTGGGTCACGCTGAAGGGAGGGTTGATGTTCAGGGCATAGCAGCCGATGTCGCCGGTGGCCACGATCTTGCCGTTATACTTGCTGATCTCGTGATAGATGCCCCGGTGCGGACAGCCTGCGCAGAAGCTGGCCGGACGCACCGGCGCCTGAACGGGAGCCTCATAGGCGGCGCTGACGCCGGGCAGGCCCAGAGCCCGCCGGATGATGTCGGCGGAATACTCCAGATACAGGGGCAGAACCGCCTTGCCGGTGCACTCGATGCCCAGACCCCGGACATAGTCCTCGATAAACGGGTCCAGCTCCTCCAGAACATAGAGCTTGTCCACCTGGGCGGCAAACTCACGGATCTTGCGGTCGGGCATGGGATAGGTGAAGCCCAGCTTCAGATAGGAAGCGCCGTCGCCGAACACCTCCCGGGCATACTGATAACAGATACCGGCGCAGATCACGCCGATCCTGGTGTCGTGCAGCTCCACGCGGTTCAGGTCCGTCTCGTTGGAGAACTCCTGCAGCCGCACCAGCCGCTCCTCCACGGTCTTGTGCTTGTTCCGGGCCAGGGCGGGGATGTTGGTGTTTTTCATGATGTCCCGCTCATAGTGCTTCACGGGAACCTCCACCCGGTCCTCCAGGGTGACGATGCTGCTGCCGTGGTTTACCCGGACGGTGGTGCGCAGCATGAAGGGGGTGTCGAACTGCTCGGACAGCTCAAAGGCCCGCTTGGTGAAGTCCTTGCACTCCTGGCTGTCGGCAGGCTCCAGCATGGGCATCTTCATGTGGGGGGCGAAATGACGGCTGTCGGGCTCGGTGCCGGAGCTGTTCATGCCGGGGTCGTCGGCGCAGACATACACCAGGCCGCCGGTGGCCCCGATATACACGGAGGGGAACACCGCGTCGGAGGCCACGTTCATGCCGAAGTGCTTCATGGCCGCCATGGCCCGGGCGCCGGCCATGGACGCGCCGATGGCCACCTCTGCCGCCACCTTCTCGTTGACGGACCACTCGGAATATACCTCTTTATACTTGGAAAGGTTCTGTAAAATCTCGGTGCTGGGGGTTCCGGGGTAGGCCGAGGCCACCGAACAGCCCGCTTCGTATGCGCCGCGGGCGATGGCCTCATTGCCCAGCATGACTTGTTTCATGGCTGAGTCTCTCACTTTCTCAAAGGACAATCGTTGTTGTAATATGTATCCTGCAAAACGCAGCTTTGGTTTGCAGGTCTATTGTATTATATTTTTCTTCTAATTGCAAGAGGAAAATTAGAAAAATTTTATAAATCTCTCTTTTCTTTTCCGGACGGGCGTGTTATACTCCTTTTGAAAGCACGGGGAAGACCCCGATTTCTCCGGAAGAAAGGATGATTCCATGAAAAAACTGCTGATCGTGAACCCCGGCTCCACCTCCACCAAGGTGGCGGTCTATTACGGTTCTGAAAGAAAATTCTCCGAAACCATCTCTCACCCGGCCCAGGAGCTGCAGCCCTTCGCCAACGTGCTGGACCAGGCGGACTACCGCGCCGGGGTCATTGCCCGCTGCCTGGAGCAGGCCGGGCTCAGCGCCGGGGATATGGACGGCGTCATTGCCATCGGCGGGCTGCTGAAGCCGGTGGACTCCGGCGTATACCGGGTCAGTGAGGCCATGCTGCGGGACCTGCGCAGCCGGGTCTACGGCGAGCACGCGGCCAACCTGGGCGCGGTCATCGCCGACGGCATCGGCCGGAAATACGGCCTGCCCGCCTTCGTGGGGGACCCTATCACCGTGGACGAGATGCAGTCTCTGGCCCGGGTATCCGGCCACCCGCTGCTGCCCCGCTATGGCCGCACCCACACCCTGAACCACAAGCGGGTGGCCCGCACCGTGGCCCAGGAGCTGGGAAAGCCCTACGAATCTTGCCGCCTGGTGGTGGCGCACCTGGGCGGCGGCACCTCCGTGGCGGCCCACTGCGGCGGCCGGATGATCGACTCCACCTCCAGCCGGGGCGAGGGTGCCTTCAGCATGGACCGCTCTGGCCAGCTGAACGCCTGGGAACTGGCCAAGCTGTGCTTCTCTGGCAGGTATGAAAAGGCCCAGGTGCTGAAAATGCTCAACGGCCAGGGCGGCGTGTTCGCCTATCTGGGTACCAAGGACTTCCGTCAGGTGGAGGAGCTGCGGAACCAGGGGGACGAGACCGCCTCCGCCGTGTTCGAGGCCCTGGCCTATCAGGTGGCCAAGGAGATCGCCGCCATGACCGCCGTGCTCAGCGGCCAGGTGGACGCCATCGTCCTCACCGGCGGCGTCATCTATTCCCAGGCCTTCCGGCAGCTGCTGCTCTCCCGCATCTCCTATTTGGGCCGGGTGATCTGCAAGCCCGGCGAGGAGGAGATGGACAGCCTGGCCTATTACCTCAATGCCGTCCTCACCGGCGAGCTCCAGCCCAAGGAATATAACTGATTACATCATTACATATAAGAAAGGAACCTCCCGCTATGGAACAGATCCGCAATTTTGACCAGCTGCTGCAGGCAGCCCTGGCCCACGGCCGCAAGGGCATCGCCGTGGCCGCCCCCTATGACAAGAACACCCTGCTGGCCGTGAAGGACGCCCTGGCCTCCGGCCTGGCCGCCCCCCAGCTTTTCGGCGACGTGGAGCGCATGCTGCCCCTGCTGGAGCAGGTGCAGTTGGACGCCGGAGCGGTGAAGCTGACGGACGTCCGGGATACGGCCCAGGCCATCGACGCCGCCATTGAGTCCATCCGCAGCGGCGAAAACCAGATCCTCATGAAGGGCGCCGTGTCCACCGGCACCCTGCTCAAGCATGCCCTGGACCGGACCCGGGGCCTGAACATCGGCCGCCTGGCCAGCCACCTGATCGTTCTGCAGATCCCCGGCCTGGACCGGCTGCTCATCAGCACCGACGGCGGCCTGAACATCGCCCCCACCCTGACGGAAAAGACGGATATCCTCCGCAACGCCATCGACGTGGCCCGGGCCCTGGGCATCGAGACCCCCAAGGCCGCCTGCCTGGCCGCCGTGGAAACGGTGAACCCCAAGATGCAGGCCACCGTGGACGCCGCCTGCCTGTGCAAGATGGCGGACCGGGGGGCCTTCCCCGGGGCCGTGGTGGAGGGCCCCCTGGCCATGGACAACATCCTCTCCGCCGAGGCTGCCAGGAAAAAGGGCATCGACTCCCCGGTGCCCGGCCATGCCGACATCATCCTGGCCCCGTCCATCGAGGTGGCCAACACCTTCTCCAAGACCCTGAACTATCTGATGCACTCCTCCAACGCCGGCATCGTTATGGGAGCCGCCGCCCCCATCATCCTGCCCTCCCGGGCCAGCGACCCGGCGTCCAAGTATGCCTCCCTGGCCATGGGCGTGCTGCTGGCCAAGTAAAAAATTCCGCAAAGGCCCTCTCACAGACACAGAGCACCCCCGGGGCATCGCCCGGGGGTGCAACTGTCCCAAAAGGGCTTTGCCCTTTTGGGACAGAAGGCTTGCAGTCTGCCGCGCGCATAATTTGTTCGCTGAAGGCGAACAAATTCCACACTTGCAGCCTGAGAAGTATTTTCGTCCAGATACACGCCCCGGACGAAAATGATTGCACTTTATTTGCCGCCTGCGGGCGGCAAACTCTGCGAGGCTTTTTGATAAGCCGGCACCCCCGGCGCAGACGCAACGGGGGTGCCGTGTTATGCGAAGAACGCTTCGTTTTTACAGCCGGACGCCGCTGTCCACCACCACGGCCCGGGCATAGGCCAGCTTCAGGTCGTGGCTCAGCTGCATAGGCGGCAGCTGCTGGCGGATGTGCTCCACCGGCACGCCGAACTGCCGGGACATCTCCTGATACCGGCGCTCCACGTCCTCCTCCGTGACGCGGATGTGCTCCAGCCGGGCGATCTCCGTCATGGCCAGCTCATACCGGGCGGACTCCAGGGCGTTCTCCCGGGCGTGGGCCCGCAGGTCCTCCTCCGTCATGCCGGCCATCTGCAGATAGTCGGACAGGGAGGCTCCCTGGCTCATCAGGCGGTTTTCCAGCTCCTGCAGAAGGCCCGTCAGCTGGCTTTCCACCATGGAATCCGGGACCCGGACCTCCATGCCGTCCAGTACCTGGCGCACCAGGGCGTCGGCGTAGGCGTCCCGGGCCTGGGCCTCCTTGCGCTGGAGGGCGGCGGACATGATGGCCTGGCGCAGGGCCGCCGCATCGGAAAAGCCCTGGGCCCGGGCAAATTCGTCGTTGAGCTCCGGCATACTGCGGCGGACGATGCGGTGGGCCTTCACCCGGAACACCGCTGCCTTCCCCGCCAGCTCCGGGGTGTACTGCTGGGGGAAGGTCACATGGATCTCCCGCTCCTCCTCCGGGCGGATCCCCGCCACCTGCTCCTCGAAGCCGTCGATGAACATGCCGCTGCCCAGCAGCAGGGGATAGTTCTCGGCCTTGCCGCCGTCGAAGGGCACGCCGTCCACGGAGCCGTCGAAGTCCAGGGTCACCTCGTCGCCCATGGCGGCCCGGTCCCGCTCCTCCTCCACCAGGTGGGCCTGGAGCCACTCACTTTCGGCCTTGTCCACATCATCGTTGGACAGCTCCGCCTGGGGCATGGGGGCGGCCAGGCCCTTGTACTTGCCCAGCTTTACCTCCGGATACAGCTCCGCCAGGGCGGCGAAGGTGAAGCCCTCCGGCCCGATGTCCACGATGCGCAGCTCCGGCGCCCCGGCCACCAGGATCTCCTCCTGGCCGAAGGCCTCCACCAGGGCCCGGGGGAAGGTCTCGTTCACCGCCTCCTGATAGAACACGTCCGGGGCGTAGGCCTGCTCCAGAGCCTGGCGGGTGGCCTTGCCGGGGGCGCAGCCGTCCACGGGGTACAGGTCCCGGTTGGCCTGATAGGCGTCGTCCAGGGCCTTCTGCCACTCCTGCCGCTCCACCCGGATGGTCAGCTCCACCCGGCGGTTTTCCTTCATCTCTTTGTTCAGTACGGTCATGGATGCTCCTCCAAATTTATGATCTTGTCCCCTATTATACCGGAAAAGCCCCGCCGCCGCAACCGTTTCCAATTGTAAAAAAACTGTGACATATATCACTTTCCCCTTTTCTTTTTCCGCGCATTATGGTATCATCTATTGCACTATCACTTTCGGAGGAATACCATGGAAACCGTTAAGAAATTCATCAAGGAACACCCGCATATGTGGTGGGGGCTGTATCTGCCGGTGTACCTGACCATGTTTTTCATCATCGAGCATCTCATCACCGACAACTACTGGGCCACCCAGACGGCCATCGACGACTATATTCCCTTCTGCGAGTGGTTCATTTTCCCCTATGACGCCTGGGCCTTCCTGCTGGTGGCCATCGGCCTGTACCTGATCGTCAAAGACGCCGAGGGCTTCCGGCGGTATATGTGGGCCATTATGATCACCTTCACCACCGCCACGGTGTTCTGTGCCCTGGTGCCCAACGGCCAGGACCTGCGCCCGGCGGTAATGGAGCACCACAACATCGCCGCCTGGCTGCTGCAGAACACCTATGCCCTGGACACCAACACCAACGTGTTTCCCAGCGTCCATGTGCTGGGGGTCATCGCGGCGGTGTCCGCCGTGTGGCACACGCCGGGCCTGCGGAAGTGGGGCTGGCGCGCGGGGTCCCTGGCCCTGGGCATCGTCATCATCGCCGCCACGCTGTTTGTCAAGCAGCACGCCTTTATTGACGTTCTGGCGGGCCTGTTTGTGGGGGCTTTGGGCGATATCATCGTGTACGTCGTCATCGGAAAGAAAAGAGACCGCCTGATGGCGGAAGGAAAGAGGCTGCGCTATGGAAGCTGTCAAAACGCCGATTCTTGAGGGGATCACCCGGGAGGAGCAGGAGCAGATGCGGGTGTGCTTCGGGGTGCGGGAGGAGCGCTTCCGGGCCGGAGAGACCGTGTATGACTTCGCCGAGGGACGGAAGTATCTGGGCCTGATCGCCCGGGGCAGCGCCGTGATCCAGCGCATCGACCGCCAGGGGGGCCGCACCATTCTGGAGCACCTGGAAAGCGGCGGCGTGTTCGGGGAGATGCTGATGTTCGAGAACGTGGCCGGAGACAGCATCACCGTGATCGCCGAGGAGCCCTGCCGGGTGTGGTTCATGCAGGACGAGCACATGACCCGCCGCTGCGAAAAGGCCTGCGCCCATCACAGCCGCCTGGTGGAGAATATGTTCCACATCATGACCGAAAAGGCCGCCGCCCTGTCCGAGCGGGTGGAGGTCCTCAGCCGCCGCAGCATCCGGGAGAAGCTGCTGTGCTATTTCGGCCTGCTGGCCGGACAGCGGCAGAAGCCCAGCTTCCAGCTGCCCTTCTCCCTCAGCGCCCTGGCGGACTATATCTCCGCCGACCGCAGCGCCATGATGCGGGAGCTGAAGAAGATGAAGGACGAGCACCTGGTGGAGGTGGCCGGGCGGCAGGTGACCCTGTGCATCCCGGCCCGGTAAGGGGCAGCGCAGCCTGTCGAAAAAAACCAGATATTTTGTAAATTAATGCTTGACATTTCTGGCAGTCATGCTATAATAAACAAGCATTCGATTTGAGGCTGATTTGCGAGTGTGCTGGAATAGGCAGACAGGCAAGCTTGAGGTGCTTGTGTTCGACTGGACGTGTGGGTTCAAGTCCCATCACTCGCACCACTTTCCTCTTTCGTCTGTGGGAAAAGAACTTCGGATATGCGCGAGTGGTGGAATTGGCAGACTCGCTAGATTCAGGTTCTAGTGCTCATTACGGGCGTGCGGGTTCAAGTCCCGCCTCGCGCACCAAATCGGACACCAATTTTGATACGATGGGTATCAGGTTGGTGTCCGATTTTTTTTGCGCCATGGGGCGGCCGGTTTTGCATGAGTCGGCACAGCGTGTTTTCGCACGCTGTGCGTTGGCGCAGCGCACGGGATCCCTGATTTCATTTTTTTAATCAAGAATCACGTGTTAGAAAAGTGTTAGAAACCCGCCGGGTAAGGTCCCGGCGAAAGCAAAAAAAAAGTCCCGAAACCTTACGGTTTCAGGACTTCTTCGTGGTCCGAGTGTTGAGATTCGAACTCAAGGCCTCTTGAACCCCATTCAAGCGCGATACCAAACTTCGCCACACCCGGATAGCTGGCTGAATCACTCACGTCAGCTTGATTAATATACCACATTCATCCGGGGATTGCAAGCATTTTTTTGAAATTTTTTGGATTTTTTTCTGGCGGGGCTTCAATACCCGTACCGCTTGCGCCCCACCACCAGGAAAATCGCCGTGGTGATCACGGCCATGACCTCCGCCGCCACGATGGAAAGCCAGATGCCGTCCAGCTTCCACAGAAGCGGGAAGGTCAGCACCGCTCCCACCTGGAACACCAGCGTCCGCAGAAAGGCGATGCTGGCAGAGGTCAGCCCGTCGTTCAGGGCCGTGAAGAAGGACGAGCCATAGATGGCGAAGCCCGAGAACAGGAACGAGAAGGAGAAGATGCCGAAGGCGTGGGACGTCATCTCGAACAGGCCCGGGTCATAGCCCACATAGAGCTGGGACAGGGGCGCGGCCAGCACCTGGCCCGCCGCGAACATGCACGCGGCGCACACGGCCAGCAGGCCCAGGCTGCGCCGCAGCAGGCCCCGCAGCTCCCGGCGGTTCTCCGCCCCCAGGTGATAGGATTCAATGGGGGCCACGCCCACGGAATAGCCCACGAAAATGGCCTGGAACACCATGCTCACATACATCAGCACGCCGTAGGCCGAGATGCCGTCCTCCCCGGCGTACTTCATCAGCTGGACGTTATACAGCATGCTCACCAGGGACATGGACACGTTGCTCATAAACTCCGAGGAGCCGTTGGAGCAGGTTTTCCCCAGGGCACGCAGGTCCAGGCGGCACTTTCCCAGCCGCAGCAGGCTGCTGTTGGGGCGGGCGAAGTAGATCAGCGGCGCCACGCCGCCGATGCACTGGCTGATGGCCGTGGCCGACGCCGCACCTGCCGCGCCCCAGGAGAACACCCCCACAAACAGGGCGTCCAGCACCATGTTGGCAACCCCCGCCGCCACGGTGACGAACAGGCCCAGCCGGGGCTTTTCCGCCGTGGCAAACAGGCACTGGAACTCGTATTGCAGCACATAAAAGGGCAGGGCGATGAGGTTGATACGACCATAGATCAGGGCCTGCTCCAGCAGCTCCCCCTCGGCCCCCATCAGCACCGCCGCCGGGCGCAGGATCAGAAAGCCCAGGGCCGCCAGCACCACGCCGCAGGCCGCCGAGGCGTACACGATCAGGGAAAAGATGTTGTTGGCCCGCCGGCGGTCCCCCTGGCCCATGGTCTTGGCGATCAGGGCGCCGCCGCCGGTGCCGAACATGAACCCCACGCTTCCCAGGATCAGCAGCACCGGGATGATGAGATTCACCGCCGCAAAAGGGGTCTTGCCTGCGTAATTGGACACGAAGAAGCCGTCTACCACGCCGTAAATGGCGGTGAAGATCATCATGGCGATAGACGGCAGGGTAAACCGGATCAGCTTGCGGCAGGTGAAATGATCCGAAAGCTGGATGGGTGTTTTGCTCATGATTCCTCCTTGATCTCCCGGGCCTTCTGGGCCAGGGCCTCCTGAAAGCGCCGGGTCAGCGCCAGATATTGCTCCACGTCCTCCTGGGGCCAGGCGGCGAACACCTGGTTCTCCGCCTGGATCACCCGCCGGGCGGTCCGCCGGGCCAGGGCCTCCCCCTCCGGCGTCAGGCAGACATCCTTGCCCCGTCCGGCGGCCTCCAGATAGATCAGCCCGTCCCCCTCCATCCGCCGCAGGGCGGAGTTGACGGTCTGCTTGGTCATGCCGCTCCAATAACAAATGTCCCGCAGGCGGCACCGGCCCCCGGCGTCGCACAGGGTATACAGCACCCCCATGACGCTGTCCGAAAGCCCCCAGTGCTGGGCCATTTCATGATAAACCGCGTCGGTCTCCTGCAAAAGATGGTTAAACCGGCGCATATCCCGGGATGTGTATGCCATAGGGCCGCCCTCCTTGGTCCGAAATCGTACCCGGATACTATAGTACGATTTCGGACGATTGTCAAGCAAAAACAGACCGCCGGTCCCGGGAAAGAGGGGACCGGCGGTCTGTTTTGTGGTAAAAGGAGAGAGAATAACAATGATAACAGCTTTTGGATTACGGGCTTATCTTACCGTCCCGGCGGAGAAAAGTCAATAGCTCCCCACCATCGTTTACAGAACGTTCACAGGAAACCGGCACTCTGCCTATTGACGGCGGGGCGCAATGGTGGTAATATTTAGCCTGCTAACATTTAGGGTGCTAAACATTAAAATCTCAGGAAAGGAGCAGACTATTATGAGCTGCATGAATAAACCCGAGCTGATCGGCCCCCTGCTGGGGTACTGCAACCACCGGGCCTATCAGCGGATGGAGCAGAAGCTGCGGCGCTATGGGGTCACGCCCATCCAGTGCCGGTCGCTGACGTATCTGCACCGGCAGCCGGGCCCCGTGACCCAGAAACAGCTGCAGCAGCATCTGGCCGTGAAGCCCTCCACCGTCAACGGCATCGTGGACCGGCTGGTGGAAAAGGGGATGCTGACCCGGTCCCCGGGGGAAACCGACGGCCGGTGCCGCATCCTGCGGCTGACGGAGGCCGGGCAGCGGTTTTATGACGACTTTGAGTCCATCACCCGGCAGATCGAGGATCTGATCCACCGGGGCATGGACCCCCAGGAGACGGAGACCCTGCGCCGGCTTCTGCTGCGGGCGGCGGAAAACCTGACATCGGAGGAGGACAACGCATGATTCGGAAATTAGCCCCCTATACCAAGGGGTATCGCGTCTGGATATTCCTGGGCGTTCTGTGCTCAGCCGGCGAGGCCGTGCTGGAGCTGCTGCTGCCCAAGGCCATGAGCCAGATCGTGGACGTGGGCATCGCCAACGGCGACAAGGCGTACATTCTGGCCATGGGCCTGAAAATGATCCTCATGGCCCTGGCGTCCCTGGTGATGGGCGTGGGCGCGGCGGCTCTGGCGGCCAAGGCTGGTATGGGCTTCGGCGCCAACGTCCGGGCCGCGGAATATGCCCAGGTGCAGCGGTTCTCCTTTGCCAACATTGAGCATTTTTCCACCGCATCCCTGATCACCCGGCTCACCAACGACGTCTCGTCGGTGCAGATGACCCTGATGATGGGCATGCGCATGCTGGTCCGGGCCCCGGTAATGCTGATCACCGCCCTGGTCATGGCCCTGACCATCAGCTTGCAGCTGAGCCAGGTATTCCTGGTGGTGCTGCCGCTGCTGCTGATCCTGGTGGCCATCGTCATCCGCTATGTGGGGCCGTTTTTCACCGCCCTGCAAAAGTCCACCGACGATCTGAACCTGGTGGTCCAGGAGGATCTGAACGCCATCCGCGTGGTGAAATCCTTCGTCCGGGAGGACCGGGAGCAGGAGAAGTTTGCCCAGCGCAGCGACACCCTCCGGAATACGGCGGAGCGGGCCTACAGCTTCGTGGTGCTGTTTGTCCCCCTGGTGACCCTCATTATGGGCGGCACCATCATGGCCATCATGTGGCTGGGCGGCCACTATGTGGTGGGCGGCTCCATGCTCTCCGGCGATCTGATTGCCTTCTTCACCTACGCCTCCGAAATTCTCATGTCCCTGATGATGGTGGCCATGGTGATGATGGTGCTGACCCGGTCCATCGCCTGCGGCAAGCGCATTGTGGAGGTGCTGGAGGAGCAGCCCGAGATCACCGACTCCGCCGCCGACCCGGCTCTGACCGTTGAAAACGGCGAAGTGGACTTTGACCACGTTTATTTCAAGTATCACAAGGACAGCGACGCCTGGAACCTGGAGGACATCTGCCTGCATATTGAAAGCGGCATGACCGTGGGCATCCTGGGCGGCACCGGCAGCGCCAAGAGCACCCTGGTGAGTCTGATCCCCCGGCTGTATGAGGCCACGGAGGGCGCCGTGTCCGTAGGCGGCCACGACGTGAGGGAATACACCATGGAGGCTCTGCGCCAGGGCTGCGCCATGGTGCTGCAAAAGAACACCCTGTTCTCCGGCACCATCCGGGAAAACCTCCGCTGGGGCCGGGAGGACGCCACCGACGCCGAGATGGAGGAGGCCTGCCGCATGGCCTGCGCCGACGAGTTTATCTCCCGGATGCCCGACGGCTACGACACCCACATTGAGCAGGGGGGCGCCAACGTCTCCGGCGGTCAGAAGCAGCGCCTGTGCATTGCCCGGGCCATTCTCCGGCGGCCCCGGGTGCTGATTCTGGACGACTCCACCTCCGCCGTGGACACCGCCACCGACGCAAAGATCCGGTCTGCCCTGCGCCAGGCCCTGCCCGGGGCCACCAGGCTCATCATCGCCCAGCGCATTTCCTCCGTCATGGACGCGGACCTGATCGTGGTGCTGGACGACGGCAAAATTTCCGGCGCAGGCACCCATGACCAGCTGATGGCCTCCAACCACATCTATCAGGAGGTTTACAAATCCCAGCAGGAAGGAGCGACCATTGATGGCTGAAAACAAGAATCAAGCGCGGCCCGGCGGTCCGGGTCACGGTCCCGGCCGGGGCCACGGCTATCAGCGGCCCCAGAATCTCCGGGGCACGGTGGGGAAGCTCCTGGCCTATATCGGCCGCTATAAGGCGGCGCTGATCGTGGTGGCGGTGTGCCTGGTGCTCAGCTCCGTGGGCTCCGTGGCCAGCAGCTACTTCCTCAAGCCCGCCCTGAACCACATTGTGGCCGGGGACTTCAAGGGCCTGTTCTGGATGCTGGTGGCCATGGGCGGGGTGTTCCTGGTGTCCGCCGGGTGCTCCTATGCCTATTCCCGGATCATGGTGCGCATCTCCCAGCGGACGGTGGCCACCCTGCGGCAGGACCTGTTCAACAAGCTCCAGTCCCTGCCCCTGCGGTATTTCGACACCCACCAGTCCGGCGACCTGATGAGCCGCTTTACCAACGATATGGACACCGTGTCCGACATGATCAGCAACAGCTTCGCCAGCGTGGTGTCCAACCTGCTGACCTTCGTGTGCACGGTGGTGATGCTGGTGTATCTGAACTGGGCGCTGACGCTGATCACCTTCGTGTTCCTGGGGCTGATGCTCCTGGTGGTGAAGGGCGTGGGCGGCCGCAGCCGCACCAGCTTCCAGCAGCAGCAGGCGGCCCTGGGCAGTCTCAACGGCTACATTGAGGAGATGATCGAGGGTCAGAAGGTCATCAAGGTCTTTCACCACGAGCAAAAGACCCTGGACGAGTTCTCCGCCCGCAACAGCGCCTATCGGGACGCCGCCGCCATGGCCCAGACCTACGCCGGGGCCATGATGCCCGCCATGGGCAACCTCTCCCGCATCAACTATGCCGTCACCTGCTGCGTGGGCGGCCTGCTGTCCATCTCCGGTGTGTTCGATATCGGCTCCCTGGGGGCGTATCTGCTGTATGTCAAGCAGGTGTCCCAGCCGGTGGGCCAGATCAGCCAGCAGGTGAATACCCTTCTGGCGGCGGTGGCCGGCGCCGAGCGGATTTTCGCCGTGATGGACGCCGACCCCGAAACCGACGACGGCACCGCCACCCTGGTCCGGGTGCTGAAGGACGGCGACACCCTGACGGAGACGGACCGCCGCACCGGCCACTGGGCCTGGAAAAAGTCCGACGGCTCCCTGACGGAGCTGCGGGGCGACGTGCGGTTCGAGCACGTGGACTTCGGCTATGACCCGGAGAAAACCGTGCTCCACGATGTGTCCCTGTTCGCAGAGCCGGGGCAGAAGATCGCCTTTGTGGGCTCCACCGGCGCGGGAAAGACCACCATCACCAATCTCATCAACCGGTTTTACGACATTCAGTCCGGCACCATCACCTATGACGGCATCGACGTCCGGGATATCCGGAAGGACTCCCTGCGCCGCTCTCTGGGCATTGTTTTGCAGGATACCCACCTGTTCACCGGAACCGTGGCCGACAACATCCGCTACGGGAAGCTGGACGCCACGGACGAGGAGGTCCGGGCGGCGGCCAGGCTGGCCAATGCCGACACCTTCATCCGCCACCTGCCCCAGGGGTACGACACCGTCATCACCGGGGACGGCGGCAGTCTCAGCCAGGGTGAGCGCCAGCTGCTGGCCATTGCCCGGGCCGCCGTGTCGGATCCCCCGGTGCTGATCCTGGACGAGGCCACCTCCTCCATCGACACCCGCACGGAGAAGCTCATCGAAAAGGGCATGGACTCCCTGATGGCCGGGCGCACGGTGTTCGTCATCGCCCACCGGCTCTCCACCGTCCGCAATGCCCAGGCCATTCTGGTGCTGGAGCAGGGCCGGATCATCGAGCGGGGCGACCACGCCGCCCTGATGGCCCAGAAGGGCAAGTATTACCAGCTGTGCACCGGCCAGGAGGAGCTTTCCTGACCGGAAGGCAGCAAATACGGGCAAAAACGCCGGTATCGTGCGATACCGGCGCTTTTGCTATAGGGGGGGAAGGGGGAAATCAGCGAAGTCAGGCAGACCGCCTGGCGGTCCTGCTTCGATTCAGGAGTCTCGGAGGTGACTCTGAATATAAATTCATTATACACACTCAATACTGAAAAATCAACCCGAATTTTGAAAAATTTGCAAAAATTTTGTATGTCACCGCAGCACGGCGCACAGCAGCGTCAGATATCGGGGCAGCCGGTCCCGCCGGGGCCACAGCAGCTCCCAGCCCAGCTCCCCCCGGGCGGCGGCGCCCACGTCGCAGCCCAGGGACTCCAGGCTGTACCCCACCGCCTGCGGATGGCGGCAGGGCTGCCCCATGGGCCGGGTGCATTCCTCACACAGGGTGCACCCTCCGGTGGTCAGCACCGCCGCCCCGGGGTACTGCCGCCGCAGGGCCCGGTCCATCTGCCGGGCCTGCTCCGCCGTCAGCCGCCGGGTATATTCCGCCAGCTCCTCCGGGTCAAACCGCCGCTCCAGCATGGCCGGGGTGAAGTGGAACTGCATCCCCTCCAGCAGCACCGTGTCAAACCCCGCCCAGTATTCCGCCGCCGGAACGTCATAGGGCGGGCACGTCCAGTACCGCCCATAGTCCGGGCAGGGGCGGCACCCGGCGGCGGGGTCCTTCAGGTCCACATACCGCCTGACGAATTCCTCCGCCGGCACCTCCGCCCCGGCCTGTACAATGGTATAGCCGCTTCTGTTCATCCGTTTCCCTCTCCGATCTCATAGCCGCTGAAATTGTACAGCGGACCCACCCGGGTCTCGCCGTTCCTGACGGATAGCAGCAGCATCTCGCACCCGTCGGAGAGCCCCGCCTCATCCACGCCATAGAGCAGGGTATGGAAATCCTCCGCAAAGACCCGGACGCTCTCTGCCGCCGCGCCGTGGGCCAGATGCCGGGACCGCACCAGCCGCTCCCGGCCGCCGGTCAGGCTCAGCAGCTCGTAGAGCTGCTCCTCCGCCGTCCGGCCATAGCGCAGAAGCTCCCACTGCCCGCCGTTCCGGTGCAGGAACAGGGCCTCATCCCCGTTCTGTCCCACCGGGCCGGAGGACCACACCTCCGTGCCGTCATACCGCAGCACCCGGAGTCCTCCGTTCTCTGCCGTAAGCCGCTCCGCCAGTCCGTCGCCGTCCATGTCCACATAGGTTATCGCCGCCGTTCCGTCGGGCCGGGACACCCCCAGCCCCAGCAGCACAGCATACCCCGGATGGTGCACCAGGTCCTCCGACACGGAAAAGGCTCGGGCCTTCAGCTCGTCATACCAGGTCTGCACGTCATACCCGTCATCGCCGGGATCCTCGCCCATGTCCACCAGAATATCCCGGCACACCGCCATCATGGCCGCCTGCATCCCATACCCGCCGTTATACCGGCACTCCAGCATGGTGAAGCAGTACCGCAGGGTGTCCGCCCCGCCGTCCAGCAGCCGCCGGTAATCCGGCAGCTGCCGCATAGCGGCCTCCGCGGCCCCGGAGAAGCTGATCGTCGCCACGCTGTCGTCTCCGCTGACGCTGAGCAGCAGGCGATCCAGCTCCAGCACCCGCTCCGGCTCCAGCGGCACCGGCCGCAGCCGCAGCATCTCAAAAACTTCCCCGTCAGCCTGGTGATATTGCAGCAAATACAGCTGATCATCCAGCCGCAGCAGCTGACGGCCGTCCTCCAGCTGGAACAGCCACCGCTCCTGGTACCCGCTGATGTCCGGGCCAAGCCCCTCCGGGAACCGGCTGTCCCATTCCTCCGGGCTGATGCTCTGGCCGCCCTGGATGGGATACTGACTGTACTTCTCCGGGTCCAGTGCTGTGGTCAGCTGCCCGTCGGCGTTCTCCTGATACCGGGCCCAGTATTTCACGGCTTCATCCCGGAATTGCAGCAGCTCTGCCGACAGGGGAGACGGGCTGGGCATCTCCGGCGTCTGATACACGCACTCCGCCGTCAGATACGTCCCGTCCTCCGGGAATGCCAGTCCCCGCCCGACGACGCTCAGTCTCGTGGAGCCGCTTTCCGTGGGCCGCAGGGCGATCTGCCCGTCCCGGGCGTATACCAGCCAGCGCTCCTGGCCGCCCCACCGGGCCCTGGCGCACCAGATGCGGCCCACGGAGCCGGAAGCATCCCCCTCCGTCCGCATCAGGTCCACATATGCCATGCCGCCCTGCCACGCCGCCGGGGTCCAGGAAAAGTCATCTCCCTGTATCACATCCGGCCCGTCGGCACCCTCCTTCGTCGTCATCCGGTACACTCCGGACAGCCCCATCCGCAGCGCCAGCTCCGTCCCTGCCGGAACCACCTGCACGCCCCGGGTATACTCCAGGATGGTCTGCAGCAGCTCCTCGCTGTTCACGCCGTAAAGCTTCCCCCGGTACAGCAGCATCAGCGGATACCCGCTGTCGCCGCCGTACAGAAGCTCCCGCTTTCCGGCCTTCCGCCCCATTTGCAGGCGGAAGGGGTCCGTCCCCTGGTCAAAGATATTATATGTGTAGCTCTCCAGCAGAGGGAAGTCCTCCTCCGTCAGCCCGTTGAGCTGCTCCGCCAGCCGGGAGCTTAGCCCCGGCATTCCGGCCAGTGTCTGGGCAGAGTTCCCCTCCCACAGATACGTCACGTTCAGCCCCCCAGCCGTCACCCGGCTGGCCCACCCATAGGGGGTCCGGTCCCTGGGGTTGGTCAGCAGGCAGACCGCCGCCGCAGCGCACACCACCACAGCAGCCGCCGTCACCCACACGGCAGGCTTTTTATACCGCAGAGCCCGGCGGATGCGCCCCTTGACGCAGATCTCGCCGAAGGCCACCGGACACGCCGTCACTGCCCGCCGGGGTCCGGCGCAATTCAGAAGCGCCTGGGAATACGCCCGCTTGTCCGGCTCCTCCAGGTCCCGCAGCACCGCCTCGTCGCAGGCGTATTCCATATCCCGGCACAGCAGGATATACGCCGCCCACAGCAGGGGGTTGAACCAGTACACCGCCAGCAGCAGAAACGCCAGGGGCTTCACCCAGTGGTCCCGGTGCCGGATGTGGGTCCGCTCATGGGCCAGCACATAGTCCCGGCTTCCCCGGTCCAGGCCGAAGGGCAGATAGATGCGGGGCCGGATAAACCCCAGCACAAAGGGAGACGGGGCCTGTTCGCTTTCCCACACGCCGTCCTCCAGCCGCACCGCCATCCGCAGCCGCACCCGCAGCCGCACATAGCTGCCTGCCAGATACAGCGCCATGGCCGCCATGCCCACAAGCCACACCACCGCGGCGATGTGGCCCAGGCTCTGCCCCGTCCGGGCCGCCGTCTCCGCTGCCGCCGCACCGGCGGGACTGCCGACGGCGGGAAGCCCGCCGGATACCGCTGTTCCCGCCGCCGTCAGCACGTCTCCGGAGATAGGCTCCGTGGTGGGCACCAGGCTGACGCCGGCCCGGGGCAGCAGGTCCCCCGGCCACAGCAGCCGCACCGCCACAATGGCCCACAGGCCATAGTGCGCCGCCCGGGGCGCTTTTTTCAGCACCACCCGCAGCACCATCACCAGCAGCACCAGCCACCCGGCGGTAACCGCCCGGTTCAGAATGGTCAGAAAAAGCTGTTCCATGGTCAGTTCTCCTTTCCGCTGTCGTCAATAAGCTGCTGCAGCTGCCGGACCTCCTTTTCTGAAAGCCGCCGCCCCCGGGCAAAGGCCGCCACAAAGGCGGGCAGGGAGCCCTCAAAGGTCTTGTCCACCAGCTGGTCGATCTGGCTCTGCTGCACCTGCTCCTTCGTGACCAGACTGGTCACCACGGCGTTTTCATTTTTCACCACGCCCCGCTGGCTCAGCCGCCGGATCACGGTATAGGTGGTGGCCTTGGACCAGCCCAGCTGCTCCTGGCACAGGTGCACCAGCCGGGTGCTGTTCACCGGCTCGTGCTCCCATAGGATCAGGCAGAACCGGTACTCACTTTCGAATATCTGGGGTACGCTCATGCGCTTCGCCTCCCTTCCGGTTGAACGCGTTCAACTTCTAACGAAAGTTTAACAGATTCAACCTCTCCTGTCAAGGCTTTCTGCAAAAATACAGCACCGCCCTACAGAAAAAACAGGAACGCCCGAGGGCGTCCCTGTTCCGGACTCGATATGGGTAAGCTTTCCTTGGGAAAACTTACATAGCCGCAATGATCTCCACGATCTCCTGGCCGATGCGCTTCTGAGCCTCCACGGTGGCGGCGCCGATATGAGGCGTCGGAGCGTGAAGAAAATATGCCGGCGGCATATTTTTAGCTCCGACCGCAGCGGCTATGCCGCGAGGAGAAGCACTGAGCAGGAAGCAGGGGACGGGGGACGGCGCCGCCGGGGCGGGTTACATAGCGGCGATGATCTCCACGATCTCCTGGCCAATGCGCTTCTGAGCCTCCACGGTGGCGGCGCCGATATGGGGCGTCGGAGCGTGAAGAAAATATGCCGGCGGCATATTTTTAGCTCCGACCACAGCGGCTATGCCGCGAGGAGAAGCACTGGGCAGGAAGCAGGGGCCGGGGGACGGCGCCGCCGAGGCAGGTTACATAGCCGCAATGATCTCCACGATCTCCTGGCCAATGCGCTTCTGAGCCTCCACGGTGGCGGCGCCGAT
>OGGZ01000235.1_pt1 | contig 67555 bp, 57 predicted proteins | sample 1571371 | NCBI WGS metagenome assembly OGGZ01 (sample SAMEA2582025, study PRJEB24529) | metagenome | biome: Human gut stool | place: China | collected 2011
TCATTGATCTGATATTCTGTCTGATCGTCTGACAGGTTATACAGCCGCTGCAATAATCGCTAAAGCTTTTTTGAACCCTCGACATTGCCGGGGGTTTTCGATATACAAAAAGATCCCCGGAGCGAAAGCCCCGGGGAAATTTATCAAGCGATCCGCCCCTGCAAACAGTGCAGGGGCGGATTTTATGCCCGATAAGAATTAAACACTAGGAGAAAAACTTAAAGGTATGAAGTTCATTATTCGTAATCTGCAATGTCTATCCAAGTGAGCAGAAGCTCGCGCTCTTCGGGGCGCTTGAACTTGAGCTGTGCGGCAGCCACGATGGGGAGCCAATCCTGAACATACTTTACAGCGGTGCCTGTCTTCTTGCAGTACATCTTGAGGTACTTCTCAGCGTACTCTGTGTGATGATTCAGGCAGAACCACAGATAGGTCTTTGCTACATCAGCGGAAGCGTTGCCCTGCTTAGCCTTAAGCCAATCCACAACGTAAACGCCGTTCTTGCTGATGATGATGTTATCCGGTGTGAACTCGCCGTGACAGAGCTTAACGTGCTTCGGCATGGACTCCAGACGGGTGAGAAGTTCGTACTTCTTAACATCGTCGATCATATCCAGGCTCTCGATAGAGCGCTTGAGGTAATCCTTCAGGCGGCTGATCTTGGGCGAACGCTGGGAGTTGATCTCGATCTGGAGATCAACCATCTGCTCAAGGTACTCGTCAGCCTTCTCGGGGGACTTCTTGAGCAGATCTGCCATTGTGTCGCCGGTTATGTAATCGTAGGAGATAGCCCACTTGCCATCTATCTTGGTAACTTCTTCGAGTGCCGGGATCTTATTATATCCAGTTTCTTCAACGCGGGTATGGGTCAGAGCTTCATAAAGAACTACGCTCTTGGGTTCGTTCGGATCCTTGAAAACCTTGACAGCCTTTCCGTCAACCTCGTAAACCTGTACCTTATCGCCGTCAGAAATCATATTTTGCAGTTTCATAATTCATCTATCCTTTCCCCGAATCTTTCCCCCTTGGTATGAAGTCCGATCCGTTTTTCGTTGTCTTTATTATAGCACTTATGTAATCGTTTGTAAAGTAGTCTTTATCAAATTTGAATAGTCTGTAGGAATTTTCAGAACAATTTTTGTTTACTTTCACAATGAAACGTTAAAAGTTTCACAGGAGATTCTGAAATGATTCACAGCGAGATAGAAAATGTAGAATAAAAAAATTGCTGATAATTTTAGATTCAGAGAACGGAGATATGGATCTTCGGTAGACAAATTGTTGTTTATAGATCAATGTTTTAACTGCTGCGGCAGCAATTAAGTTTCAGGTCAAGCCTCCCATTTACGACTTTATTTTACCTCGCTCACGGCGCGAACGCTTCAAAAAAGGCTAACAAATTGGGGGTGCCTCCCCCACTGGGTGAGACACCCCCTTGACTCCCGATAGGGTGCTGCTGAAAGTTTTAAAACCTCGCAGGCAAATCATGACCCTGCCGCAGCCCAAACAGGAAATTCAGTTGAATCAAACGTTGTCTCCGTTAGGCTCGCCGCTGGTGACTATCCCCTTTTCAGCGTCGATGGTGACTGCCGTTCCTGAACGCAGTATCTGCGTCGCATTGGAAGCTCCCGTGATCACCGGAATATCCAGCGTCTTTCCGACTATAGCGGCGTGGCTGTCATCGCCGCGCTCCTCGGTGATAATGCCCGCGGCGGTCTTGAGCAGCGGAACTATAGCGTTGCTTGTATGCGGAATTACCAGTATCTCGCCGGAATTGAACAGCTTCTGAGCCTCAGCTTCGTCCTTGCATACGCATGCGGTGGCAGTAACGGTTCCGGAGGTAGCTCCGCAGCCGGTAACAAGTACGTCGCCGACAATGTGAACCTTCATCAGGTTCGTAGTGCCGGAAACACCCAGCGGAACTCCGGCGGTGATGACTACCAGGTCGCCGTTTTTCAGCAGATCAGCCTCAACCGCCTTCTGTACCGCATGGTGGATAAGGTCGTCGGTGGAGGTCATGCGCTCCTCTGCCATCAGCGGGATAACGCCCCATGACAGCGCCTGCTGGCGGAGTGTGGTCTCGCTTGTGGTGCAGGAAATGATCGGGCACTCCGGACGATAGCGCGAGAGCATACGCGCGGTGGTGCCGGTCTTGGTTACGGTGATAATCGCAGTAGCGCCGAGATCCATCGCCGCAGATACCGTCGCATGGGATATCGCAGTGGATACGTTCACAACGTCAGGATTCTCAAGCTTGTAGAAGCGCTTCTTGTAGTCTATCGCCTTCTCGGTGGTCTCAGCGATGAGCGCCATTGTGCGCACTGCCTCCACAGGGTGCAGACCTGCGGCGGTCTCGCCGGAGAGCATTATCGCGCTGGTGCCGTCGTAGATAGCGTTGGCAACGTCGGTGGTCTCCGCACGTGTGGGGCGCGGATTCTTTATCATGGACTCCAGCATCTGGGTCGCGGTTATTACCTGCTTGTTGGCGTTGTAGCCCTTCTTTATCAGCATTTTCTGGATCTGCGGAATCTCCTCGAAGGGTATTTCAACGCCCATATCGCCGCGTGCTACCATTATGCCGTCGGCAACATGCAGGATAGAGTCGATGTTGCGAACGCCGTCGCCGCTTTCGATCTTCGCGATTATGCGGATATCAGGACGGCCTTCCTCCTCAAGTATCTTGCGGACCTCCAGGACATCGTCCGCGCAGGTGACAAAGCTTGCCGCAACAAAATCGAAGTTCTCCTGAGCCGCAAAGCGGATATCGCTCTCGTCCACCTCGCTGATGTAGGGCATGGAGAGCTTCACGCCGGGAACGTTAACGCCCTTGTTGTCGGAGAGAACGCCGCCGTTAAGTACAGAGCACACGATATCGGACGTGCCGTCGCCGTTGTCCTTTATCTCGTTGCAGCGGAGGATAACATTGCCGTCGTCGATGAGGATACGCGTGCCGGCGGAAATATCCCCCGGAAGTCCCTTGTAGCTTATGGAAGCGCGCTCTATCGTGCCTTCCTCCTCGCGGGTGGTGAGGGTGAATGTGCCTCCGGTGAGTATCTCGGGCTTTGCGCCGCCCTTGAATTTACGCAGCCTTACCTCGGGGCCCTTGGTGTCGAGCAGGGTAGCTACGGGCTTGCCGGCTTCCTTTGCTATGCGGATTACGCGGTCGTGATCTATCTTGTGGCTCTCATGCGTGCCGTGGGAAAAGTTCTGGCGGGCAACGTTCATGCCGTTGTCTATGAGGGCGCGCAGTATCTTGTCGTCCTTGGTCGCAGGACCCAGTGTGCATACTATCTTTGTTCTTCTCATGTTGTACACTCCGTTCTTGTCTTTAGGCATTATGCCTTTTCTGTTTTTGCGCTATTCCTATTTATTATATCATTTGTCAGGCAAGAAATCAACCCTCGGTTTGTAAATTTTTTGCTAAGGATCGTGAAAAGCATTAACGCGAAGCTTTTACTCCATTTTCACATTGTGAACGTATATAATACACCTTCCCCGGGTAAAATATAAACTGTAAGGCGGAGGGAACACCAAAGCCTCTTAGAATGACAACCGCACCTTTTCATATAATTACCAACCAAACCAGCACCAGACCCCTGCGAGCGATCGCGGGGGTTTGGTGTTTTTGCGGAAAAATGCGCGGGAACGCTCCTCAAATCGCGCAAAATCATTGACAACCGCCGGGATTTAGAGTATAATATATATTTGTAATATAATACTATCCCGCTGAAAGGAAACAAAAACAATGGGTTATGATTTTACCGCCATTGAAAACAAGTGGCAGAAATACTGGGACGAACACAAGACGTTCCACGCAGAAAACGACTACTCCAAGCCGAAGTTCTACGCGCTGGTAGAGTTCCCCTACCCCTCCGGTCAGGGACTCCATATCGGTCACCCGCGCCCCTACACCGCTATGGATATCGTATCCAGAAAGCGCAGACTCCAGGGCTACAACGTGCTGTTCCCGATGGGCTGGGACGCTTTCGGTCTGCCGACTGAGAACTTCGCCATCAAGAACAAGATACACCCCGCCATTGTAACAAAGAACAACGTCGCACGCTTCAAGGCTCAGCTCAAGAGCCTCGGTCTGTCCTTTGACTGGGACAGGGAGATAAACACCACCGATCCCGACTACTTTAAGTGGACGCAGTGGATATTCCTCAAGCTGTTCAAGGCGGGACTTGCATACAAGAAGGAAATGAACGTCAACTGGTGTACCTCCTGTAAGGTCGTTCTGGCTAACGAGGAGGTCGTAAACGGCAAGTGCGAGCGCTGCGGCGGCGAGGTAGTCCACAAGGTAAAGAGCCAGTGGATGCTCAAGATCACCGAGTACGCTCAGAAGCTCATCGACGACCTCGACAGCGTTGACTACTTCGAGAAGATCAAGACCGCCCAGAAGAACTGGATCGGACGCTCAACCGGCGCCGAGGTGGACTTCACCACCACAGCCGGCGACATGCTGACCATCTACACCACACGCCCGGACACGCTCTTTGGCGCTACCTACATGGTAATCTCTCCGGAGCACCCCATCATTGAAAAGTGGGCAGACAAGCTCCAGAACATGGACGCTATCCGCGAGTATCAGGCTGCCGCTGCGCGCAAATCTGACTTCGACCGCACCGAGATGAACAAGGACAAGACCGGCGTCAAGCTGGAAGGCGTCCGCGCTGTCAATCCCGTAAACGGCAAGGAGATCCCGATATTCATTTCCGACTACGTTCTGATGACCTACGGCACCGGCGCTATCATGGCGGTTCCTGCGCACGACACCCGCGACTGGGAGTTCGCAAAGGTATTCAACCTGCCGATAATCGAGGTAGTCAAGGGCGGCGAGGACGTTCAGAATGAAGCCTTCACCGACTGCGCTACAGGTATCATGGTGAATTCCGAGTTCCTGGACGGACTTTCCGTCGAGGACGCCAAGGTAAAGATCAAGGAGTGGCTCACCGCAAACGGCAAGGGCCGCGAGAAGGTAAACTACAAGCTGCGCGACTGGGTATTCTCCCGCCAGAGATACTGGGGCGAGCCTATCCCCGTTGTAAACTGCGAGAAGTGCGGCTGGGTCGCTCTGCCTGAGAGCGAGCTTCCGCTGAAGCTCCCGGACGTAGACAGCTACATGCCTACAGACACCGGCGAAAGCCCGCTGTCCACGCTTGAAAGCTTCATCAACACCACCTGCCCGTGCTGCGGAGGTCCCGCAAAGCGCGAGACCGACACCATGCCCCAGTGGGCAGGCTCAAGCTGGTACTTCCTGCGCTACTGCGACCCGCACAACGACAAGGAGCTTGCTTCCAAGGAAGCGCTCAAGTACTGGATGCCCGTCGACTGGTACAATGGCGGTATGGAGCACACCACGCTCCACCTGCTGTACAGCCGCTTCTGGCACAAGTTTCTGTATGATCAGGGCGTTGTTCCCTGCAAGGAGCCGTACATGAAGCGCACCTCCCACGGTATGATACTCGGCAAGGACCCCGAGCGTCCCGGCGAGTTCACCAAGATGTCCAAGTCCAAGGGCAACGTTGTAAATCCTGACGATGTTGTAAAGGAATACGGCGCCGATACCCTCCGTCTTTACGAGATGTTCGTAGGCGACTTCGAAAAGGCTGCTCCGTGGCAGGAGAACGGCATCAAGGGCTGCAAGCGCTTCCTCGACAGAGTATGGGCTATGCAGGAGAAGGTAGTTCCCGGCGACGAGTACAGCGACAAGCTCCGCGCTTCCATGCACAAGACCATCAAGAAGGTCAGCGAGGACATCGAAACACTTAAGTTCAACACCGCCATCGCTACGATGATGGGTCTGCTTAATGAAATAGACGTCGCAGGCTCTCTGACCCGCGCAGACTACAGAACTCTGCTGATACTGCTCAATCCGTTCGCTCCGCACATCACCGAGGAGCTGTACCAGGTAATGGGCTACGAGGGCGTGCTCAACGAGCAGAAGTGGGTAGAGTACGACGAGAAGCTCTGCGTTGAGGACAGCGTTGAGATAGTAGTTCAGGTCAACGGCAAGGTAAAGGCTCGTTTCAACGCGCCCGTTGACTGCGCTAAGGAGGAGCTTGAGAACCTCGCGTTCGATCTCCCCGAGATAAAGGCTCTGACCGACGGCAAGACTGTAGTTAAGAAGATCGCAGTTCCGAACAAGCTTGTAAACATCGTTGTAAAGTAAGATGAAAACGAACATGATAATCAAAACAATTCTGGCAGCTTTTACCGCTGTGACGATGCTTTCCGCATGCACGGGAGCGCCGTCCGGCAGTTCCGGAGACTCCACGCAGGGCGCGGAAAGCACGGCGGATTCCGCAAGCGTTTCAAGCACTATCGAGAAGATAACTTCCGAAGTGGAAAAGCTCACCGAAGAAATCACCGCCGGAACATCAGACAGCACAAAAAACGATACAGCGGAGGAAACAGAAATGAGCCAGGACGTAAAGTACATCGCGCTGACCTTTGACGATGGTCCTAACGCTACCACAACGAACGATGTTATAGACAAGCTGGAGAAGTACGACATAGTTGCCTCGTTCTTCCTCATCGGAAACAACATCAACGATGAGAGCGCCAAGGCGGTAAAGCGCGCCTACGACCTCGGCTGCGAGATAAACAACCACAGCCGCACACACAGCAACATGACGGAACTTTCCGCCGAGGATATCAGGGCAGAGTTCGAATACACCGATGAAAAGGTTTACGAGATAACCGGCGAACACACGAAGTTCTTCCGCCCGCCGTACATTTCGGTACATCAGATAGTGTTCGACAATATCGACGTTCCGTTCATCGCCGGAATCGGCGCGAACGACTGGGAGGACAGAGTAACCGCTGAAATGCGCGCTAAAATGATCCTCAAGCAGGCTAAGGACGGCGATATAATCCTGCTCCACGACGCAGAGGGCAACTCCATGACCGTGGAAGCGCTGGACACCATAATCCCGGAGCTTCAGAAGCAGGGTTACAAGTTCGTGACCGTCACTGAGCTGTTCAAAATCAAGGGTATCGAACCCGACATGGAAAAGGTCTACACCAACGTACTCCAGAAGAACATGTACAACTGATAAGCAAAAATAACCCCCGGCAGACGCCGGGGGTTATTTTATATAAGGTCATGAAATGCTCAGTTTCTGGGATGGCGCTTATGCCTTGCCTTGTCTGAGTACATCAGGCGGTCTGCCAGCTCTATCAGCTCATCAATGGAATCCACGCCTTCAAGTGAAGCTGAGTACACTCCGATACTTACCTTCACCGCAAACGGTCTGCCGCTCGCGGCGTTCAGTTCGGCAAGGGCTTTCACAAAGCCTTCGCGGAACTTATCCGCCTTCTCCTTCGCGCTGCCCTGGCAGACTTCTGCCGCTACGAACTCATCTCCTCCAAACCTTGAGCATATTGCGTTCCCGCCGCAGTGCTCCGCCGCCCGGGTAAGTGCCGCGGAAGTTATGCACAATGCGTCGTCGCCTGCCGAATGACCGTAATTGTCGTTTATGTACTTCATATCATTGAGGTCTATCGATACAATAAAGACCTCCCTGGAGCCGACGATATCAGCGCAGCTCCTGCGGAATCCATTGTAGAACCCATACCGGTTGTATATCTGTGTAAGATGGTCATGTGTGAACATGAACTCCAGACGGCGGTTAAGTATACTCATATGCTCGTGCGCGCACATCGTCTCAAGGCAGCGGTTGAGGCTGGTACAGAATGTGTACAGCCGCTCGTTGTGATGTTCGTCAAGCACGTAATGCGTTATGAAGTACCCATGCACCGTATCCTGAAAGTGCAGCGGGATTATGAACAGCGTATTGTTAGCACCGAAGGAATTCTCGAGCTGCGGTATCAGCCTTGCCGCCGGGAATACCGTTCCCTCGTCGCTCCTGCCCTCGAATGTCGACAGGAAAACCCGCATGTCCCCGAATCCGGTGAACGCAGGCAGCGAGTCGTCCTGACCGTGGAAGTAACGGTTCAGTTCCTCTGTAAGGCAAATCATCGCATTACCCGGGCAGTATTTTTTCAGCACATTGTGAACGTTCCCCGGAGCAGGATCTGCGGCGATCTCGTTTTCCATGTGGTTCACGTACTCCTCGTAGTTGAGAGCGTTCCTGTAGCCCTCCATGATATCCGCGACCACGCGGTTCGGATCCGCGCTCTTCCCTGTTCCGCAGCCGCAGCTCTCGCTGAATACCGGATCGTATTTCAGCTCTACCTTATAAGGCTCCAGACCCGGCTCCGCGCATATTCTGGCAATTATGCCGAGCACCGTGTCCGCGATCTGGGAATGATCCCTGGAAGCTGTAGTCAGCCTCGGTTTGTGGTACCGCTCCAGATTTATCCCGTCAAAGCCGGTCACTATCACGTCCTCGGGCACGGAATATCCGTGCTCCGTAAGTTTCAGGCAGACCGCCATAGCCATTGCGTCGTTGCAGCAGATGAACGCTTCCGGCAGCGGTTCGCCGGATTCAAAGAACCTGTCCATTGCTTCGTATGTCGGATTCTCCCAGAATTCGCCGCATATTATGTCGCTGTCATTCAGAGTCAGACCGTGCAGCCGCATTATCTCCCGGCAGCGCTCGACACGCTGCTGCGAAAACGGATTGTCCGCAGGACCTGAAACCAGCTTTATCCGCCTGCACCCGTGGACGTCCAGAACATGCTCCACGATAGTGCCGAACGCTTCTCCGTAGCCAAACTGCACGGTAAACGCGCCGGGTATCTCCATATCAATGGAGATAAGCGGAACATCATGCTTTATGCACTCCTGCACTACCTGGTCGATAACGGCGTGATCGTGCATAGAAAACGGAACGATGACCATTGCGTCGAGCATGTCGTAATTTATCAGCTTATACACGGAAGCGCCGCCGATATCCGTCGGGGTGTTCATGTGCATATCCTCGAAGCACTGGAACACCAACATTTTGTGACTTCCGGTCTTTTCAAGATGTTTCGCGATGGCGTCGATTATAGGCTTGGACGGCTCTTTGTTTGCCGCCGTACAGCACAGACCTATAATTCCCGATCTATTCAGCATTTAAGCGCGTCCTTTCTGTCTGCAGGCCATTGAGTTCCGGCCGAAAAATTATTATTTATATTTTATCACACCCCGCCGGAAAAATCAAGACGATATTCCCGATACACCTCAAATTCTACCGTTTAAACTGCGCCAGTATCCTGCAATTTTCGGCAGAAAACTACTTGCTCAGGTCAAAGCGACAAAAGCGAACAAAAACGATCCCCCCCGCACATGCATGCGGGGAATCAGTCATATCATTCGGAAAGATCAGTTCGGCGTACTGCGTCGCGCACCTTCAGCACGAAGCTGGGAGATACGGAAAGCTCGTCTATTCCCATTCTGAGGAACCGCTCCGTAAGCGTGGTATCTGCGGCAAGCTCGCCGCATATTCCTATCCATGCGCCGTTCTTGTGGGCGTTCTCGGCGCTCATTTCAATGAGCCTGAGTATAGCCTCATGGTGCGTGTCGATAAACTCCTCAATATCGGGATTCTGTCGGTCGCAGGCAAGCGTGTACTGTGTCAGGTCGTTGGTGCCTACGCTGAAAAAGTCCACCATCGGAGCCAGCCTGTCGCTTATCAGCGCGGCTGCGGGAGTCTCTATCATGATACCAAGCTCGATTTTGTCGGAGTACTCAATGCCATCGCTGCGAAGCTCCGCCTTGACCTCCTCGCATATTTCCTTGATACGCTCGACTTCCTTCACGCTGGTTATCATCGGGAACATTATGCCGAGATTGCCGTAAACGGAAGCGCGGTACAGCGCCCGGAGCTGCGTTTTGAATATCTCGGGGCGGGTAAGGCAGATACGGATAGCGCGATAGCCTAGCGCGGGGTTCTCTTCCTTTTTCAGCCCGAAATATCCTACCTGCTTATCAGCGCCGATATCCAGCGTGCGTATGATGACCTTCTTGCCAGCCATGCTCTCGAGAACGCGCTTGTACGCGTGGAACTGCTGCTCCTCGGTGGGAAAATCGCTGTTCTCAAGATACAGGAACTCGCTGCGGAAAAGTCCGATGCCGCCCGCGTCGTTGAGCAGCACGGCGCCGATGTTGTCGATTCCGCTGATATTGGCGTAGATGTTGATTTTTCTGCCGTCAACGGTGACGTTCTCCTTGCCCTTGAGCTCCTGAAGAAGGCGCTTTTTCTCCTCGTCGGAAGTGCGCTTTGCGGTGTACTCGGCGACTGTCGCCTCGTCCGGGTCGACTATCACGGTGCCTGTGTAGCCGTCCACTATCGCCGGAGTTCCGGATGATATCTCGGTCAGGAACTCATCGCCCATGCCTATTACAGCCGGAATATTCATGTTCCTGGCAAGTATGGCGGTGTGGGAATTCGACGAGCCGTGCGCCGTAACAAACGCAAGAACCTTGTCCTTGTCGAGCGCCACGGTCTCGCTGGGAGCGAGGTCGTCCGCGCAGACTATCATGCTGTCGCAGGACTCAGCGGAACTGTCCGCAGTGCCGGTGAGGTTAGCGATTATGCGGTTGGAGATATCCCGGACATCGGCTGAACGCGCCTGCATGTACGCGTCGTCCATTGCGGCGAACATCTCTGCGAAATTGTCGGAGGTCACGGCTACGGCGTATTCCGCGTTGACCTGCTGGGTGTCTATGATGTTCGCGATGGATTCGTTGTAGTCCTCGTCCTCCAGCATCATTATGTGTATCTCGAAGATCTGCGCGTTTGCCTCGCCGACCTCTTTGAGCGCCTTGTCGTGAATAGCCTGAAGCTGCTCCGCAGCCGCCTGCTTTGCCTTTTCGACACGCGCCTTTTCAGCGGCTGCGTCCTCTACATGCACGCGTGTGACTGCTGCGTCATTCTTTTTCAGTACGGAAATTTTTCCGATGGCTATAGCGCCGTATACGCCCTTGCCGGAATACTTTTTCATACAAACACCCCACTTGTTAAATTCGGAATTATGAATGCGGAATTCGGAATCAATGTGTCCCACTTCGTGGGACGTATTTAATAACCGCCGAAGGCGGCACCATAATTCCGAATTCTTAATTCCGCATTCCGAATTAATATATTACTCTCCGAATCCGCTCTCGAAAAGCTCTACTGCCTTGTCGAGCGCTGCCTGCTCGTTTTCGCCGTCTGCAATGATCTCTACCTGGGTTCCGCACTTGATGCCTGCCGCCATTATCTGCATTACTGCGGAAGCCTTTGCAGTCTTGTCAGCGGTCTTGAGGGTCACGGTGCAGCCCGCGAACTTCTTCATTTCTGCCGCGAGGATTCCAGCCGGGCGCATGTGCAGACCCTGTTCATTCTTTACTTCTACTGTCTTTGTTACCATGATGATTTCTCCTTTGTCGTGTTGATGTACGGGGGCTGAACGCCCCCTCCGGGTGAATTTCTCTTTCCTTTGTTCTGTATAATTATTTTTTCTTCGCAGATACCTTTTTCTTTTTGAGCAGAGCCAGCAGGAGCATTCCCACGATAGAACCCGCAGCGAGCGCTGCCAGGTACATCGCCCAGTTGCCGACTACCGCGAACACGAAGATACCTCCGTGCGGAGCCATCAGCGTGCAGTTGAACGCCATTGAAAGTCCGCCTGCAAGGCCTGCGCCGACCATGCACGCCGGGATAACTCTCAGCGGATCAGCCGCAGCATAAGGGATCGCGCCTTCAGTGATGAAGCTCAGACCCATGATATAGTTCACGGGACCGCTCTTGCGCTCCTCCTCGGTCCATCTGTTCTTGAAGAACGTGGTAGAGAGCGCTATCGCGATGGGAGGAACCATACCGCCGACCATTACCGCCGCCATGATGTCGTAGCTTCCCGCCGCGATCGCTGCGGTTCCGAATACGTAAGCCGCCTTGTTGAACGGACCGCCCATATCAATGGACATCATCGCTCCGAGGACTGCGCCGAGGAGTATTTTACTGCTGCTTCCCATATTGTTCAGGAAATCCGAGATACCGGTGTTTATCATGCCCATAAACGGATTTATCGCGCACATTACCACTGCGATTATTCCAAGTCCGGCAAGCGGGTAGATGAGTACCGGCTTGATACCGTTGAGCGCCTTCGGCATTTTGTCGCAGAGCTTCTCAAGACCCAGCATGATGAAACCGCCCGCAAAGCCCGCCAGCAGAGCGCCGAGGAATCCGGACGGCATTGCGCCGCCGACGCTTGCGAATGTCGAGCCTGTGGTTGCGAGGTATCCTCCGACCAGACCTACAAGGAAGCCGGGGCGGTCTGCGATACTCTTACCGATGTAGCCCGCCAGCACAGGAACCATGAAGTTGAACGCGAATCCGCCGATGGTCTTGAACCATGCCGCCGCGGGAGTAACCGTACCGAAATTGTCGCCGGGCTGTACGCCTGCGATAGTGTCTATCAGGAACGCCAGCGCTATGAAGATACCGCCTGCGACCGTGAACGGAAGCATGTTGGAAACGCCGTTCATCAGGTGCTTGTAAATCTTTCTGCCGAAGCTCTCGCTGCCGGTGGAGGAAGCCGCCGAGCCGCTCCCGCCCTCGTGATGGTAGACCGGAGCGTCGCCGTTCACAATGCGGTTTATCAGCTCGTCAGGAATCTTGATACCGTCGGATACCTTTGTCGAGATGACCTTCTTGCCGCTGAACCTTGCCATTTCAACGGTCTTGTCTGCGGCTACGATGATACCGTCGCACTTCTCGATCTCCTCGGGGGTGAGGATATTCTTTGCGCCGCCGGAGCCGTTCGTCTCCACCTTGATGGAGATACCGAGCCGCTTTCCCGCCTTTTCGAGCGCTTCCGCCGCCATGTAGGTATGCGCGATACCGGTGGGGCAGGCGGTAACTGCGAGTACTCTGTAGCCGCTCTCCGCGGGAGCCGCAGGGGCTGCCGACGGCTCGTCAGGGTACTTCTCCCTTTCAGCCGCGTCAATAGCCGCCAGGAAGCTCTCCTTGCTGTCAGCCGTCAGGAGCTTCGCACGGAAATCCTCGTCCATCAGAAGAGTCATCAGCCTTGAAAGCACCTCGAGATGAACGTCGCCGTTATTAGGAGCCGCGATCATAAACAGCAGGTTGGACGGCTCGTCGTCCATCGCTTCGTAGTCAACCCCGCCGGGTACCGTCATCGCCGCAAGCGACGGAGCCTTTACCGCTTCGCTCTTTGCATGGGGTATCGCGATCCCCTCGCCCACTGCGGTGGAGCTCATAGCCTCACGCGCCAGAATACCCTTTTTGTAGGCTTCCCTGTCTGCGATATTCCCACCTTTTACCTGTAAGTCGATCAGCATGTCTATAGCTTCGGATTTGCTGGTTGGTGCGCCGCCAAGAAGAATGCTGTCTTTATTAAGAAGGTCAACTATTCTCATGTCATTTCCTCCTGTTATTGTTATCCGTAACCTGTCCGTTTATCCAAATCAGCCTGTTTTGTATTTAGCCTAACTGCCCGAGCAGTTCGTATATCCTGTCCTTTTCAGCAAGACCCTCGGAGAACGCTGTTGCGCCTCCGGAAGCGGTTCCGAGCTTCAGGGCGTATTCGTAATCGCCCTTTTCGCAGCCCGCAACGAATCCCGCGACCATCGAATCCCCCGCGCCTACGGAGTTCTTGACCTTGCCCCTGCACACGCCGCAGACGTGGGTCTTTCCGTTCTCGTCGAGGAGCACCGCGCCGTCGCCCGCCATTGAAACGAGGACGTTCTGCGCGCCCATTTCCTTGAGCTTTCCGGCGTACTTCACGATATCCTCCGTGGACTTCATCTCAACGCCGAATATCTCGCCAAGCTCGAAGTTGTTGGGCTTTATCAGGAACGGTCTGTACTTCAGCACATTCAGCAGAAGGTCCTTTGTGGCGTCCACAACCGCGCGTATCTTCTTTCCGCTCAGCCGTTCAAGTATCCTCTCGTAGATATCAGCCGGCAGCGACGAAGGTATCGACCCTGCAAGCACCAGTGTGTCGCCGTCCTGTATCTCGTCAAGCTTTGCGTAAAGCTCCCGTATAGCCTCGTCGGTTATCTTCGGACCCTGACCGTTAAGCTCGGTCTCCTCGCCGGACTTTATCTTGACGTTGATCCTTGAAAATCCCTCGTTCAGGTGAACGAAATCAGCGTCTATTCCCTTCTCGGCAACGCCCTTTTCAATAGCCTCACCGGTGAATCCCGCCACGAATCCCAGCGCCTTTGACTTAACTCCAAGCTCGCTGAGGACTATCGAAACGTTGATGCCCTTTCCGCCGAAGTAGATCTCCTCGCTGTCGGAACGGTTCGTAGCGCCCGCTATGAGCTGCTTTGTATGCACGATATAGTCGACAGCCGGGTTGAATGTGACTGTGTAAACCATTTTACATGACCTCCTTGATAGATGTGTATTCTGCGTATTTCCTGTTCGAAAGCCTGTCCGTGATAATGTTCGCCTTGCCAAGCTGCGCGAATGTCGCGGAGCTTATCTCGTCGAACTTCGAGTGATCAGCCAGTATGTAGGATCTCCGGCTGCTCTCCATCGCCGCGGATTTCACGCGGGCTTCATTTACGTCCGGCGTGGTGAATCCTGCGGTAAGGGAAATGCCGTTGGTTCCCATGAAGCACTTCGTGAAGTTGTAGTTCTTGAGCGTCAGAACGCACTCAGCGCCGATTATCGCTTCCGTTGCCGCCTTGATCTCGCCGCCGGTGATGAACACCCGGAATCCTCTCTGCGCGAGCTTCTTCGCGTGAATAAATCCGTTGGTGACGAAGGTGATGTCCTTCTGCGGCAGGAACTCGATCATTTTTTCAGTGGTTGTTCCTGCGTCGAGGAAGATGAAATCGCCGTTTTCCACAAGTGACGCCGCGTATGCTGCTATGGCGGTCTTTTCCTCGGTGCATATCGCGGATTTCTCCTCGACGTTCTTTTCTACTGCGGAAAAGCTCTCGTCAAGGGAGATCGCACCGCCGCGCACCTTAGTAATCTTTCCTGCCTCCGCAAGAATATTCAGATCTCTTTTGACCGTCGACGCGGATACGTCGAGTATCCTGCAAAGCTCTGCTATCGTCACGCTTTTTCGCGTGTTCACGGTGTCGGTGATTATGGAGTGACGTTCTTCTGTTAACATTTTCTGATCCTCTTGATTTCTGTTTGTTGATTGCTTTTGAACTGTTCTGAACTTGTTTGATTTGTTCTGACTATATATTATCACACCCGAAACCAAAAATCAAGTAGTTTAGACCAAAAATATTCATTTCAGCCCCAACTTCGTACATTTTGACAGCAAATATTGATTTCAATTGTGCACTCTGAACAAATCAGGTTCATTATGAGCCGAAGCCAACACTGATTTGGCTCTTAAAAGTTCATATCAGGTCACGAAAGAATAAAAAAACCCGGGCAGGCAGCCGCCCGTCCGGTTCAGAAGTGTTCAGATTCAGTTTGTCACGTTATTACGTTGTCATGTTGTCATGTGTTTTTTCCTTGACTTTTCAAATCCAGCAATATATTCTTCCACGATCTTTGCGGAAGCCTCCGCGCCTATCGAGGAATCAACCATCAGGTCATAGTGACGGCGGTCACCCCAGTCGCTGCCGGAAATGCTCTTGTAGTACGCGGCGCGGGCGTCGTCGGAGCGGCGGATATTTTTCTCCGCCTCGGCGCGGGTGTCGCCGTAGACCTCCATCACCTTTGCTATGCGGTATTCCTCCGGAGCGTAGATGAACACACGCACAACGTCCGGGTGGCCGCGCAGGATATAATCAGCCGCTCTCCCGACTATAACGCAGCTTCCGTTTTCCGCGATCCTGCGTATCATGCTGTTCTGAGCAGTCACGGCGTGCTGAACCGCTTTCGTGCTCAGGTACATATCGTGCAGCATATCCGGGGAATTCCTGTTGATGTCCGAAATGAACTCCTTGTCAAGTCCGCTCTCCTGCGCGGCGAGGGCGGTCATCTCCTTATAATAGAAGGGTATGCCGAGCTTTTCAGCGACCAGCTTTCCGACCTGCTTCCCAGACGAACCGTGCTCACGGGCGATTGTGATGATAACTCCCGGCTTTGAAGGCTTTATGATCTCCTCGGGCTTCTGCGCGTCGTCCGGCTTCTTTCCGGAAGCGTACGGTTTGCGCATGAACTTTTTGTACCATATGAATCCAAGCAGCGTGGACAGCGAGTCAGTGACCGGGAAAGTCAGCCAGAACCAGTCCAGATCGCCTATTCTGGAGAAAATAAACGCCAGCGGAACAAACAGAACCACCGTCCGGAAAACCGTCAGCAGCGAACTTTTAAGGCTCCAGCCGACCGCCTGGAAGAACACCGGGAACGTCAGCGACGAAACCAGCGGAATAAAGCTGATGCCGATTATCCGGAATGCGGTAACGCCTATCTCGATGACCTTTTCGTCAGACGAGAACACCCGCAGCATAGGGCCGGGGATTATCTCAAAGCACAGCGTACCGAGGAACATCAGCGCCATTCCGAAAACTATCGCGGTGACGAGGGTTTTCTTGCAGCGGCCGATGTTTCGTGCGGCATAGTTGTAGCTCACCACAGGGACTATGCAGGTCTGCATTGATCCGAGCGGAATAAAGAAAAACGACTGCCATTTGTAATACAGACCAAGAACGGTCACGGCCTGGTCGGAGAATGTCGCAAGTATCAGGTTCAGCCCGAATATGTAAACGGTGTACGCCGCCTGCATGAGGATATTCGAAGTTCCCAGGCGGTAAATCGCGGCTATGCAGCGCGGGAACTTCCGAAGCTCCGGCGGTTTGCGGAAGCCCTTTTTCATCACGACAAGCGCCGCGACTATCTGACCTGCGACAGTCGCGCAGGCGGCTCCGGCGATGCCCATTTCCGGCAGCCCGAACATTCCGAAGATAAGAAGCGGATCAAGAATTATATTAGTAACTGCTCCGGCTATCTGAGCCGCCATCGGGCGCCGCATGTTCCCCTCCGCCTGGTGGACTTTAGTCCAGATGCTCTCAAGGAACAGCCCGAAGCTGAACACACAGACTATCCGACCGTAGGTCACGACGTCTGCGATGACCTCCGGGGTGTCGGTCTGAAGCCGCGCATACGCCGGCATTATCGCCCAGCAGACCGCCGCGAATATCACCCACGCGGCGACCGCAAGCGGAGTTCCGACTCCGGCGTGCTCCTCAGCCTCCCCGCGGTTTCCCGCGCCTAGCTTCGCCGCCATCACCGTGTTAATACCGACCCCAGTGCCGACCGCAAGCGCGATCATCAGCAGCTGTATCGGGTAGATTATCGACAGCGCCGTAAGTCCCGAATCCGAGTAGTTCCCCACGAACAGGCTGTCAACGATGTTGTACAGCGCCTGGATAAGCTGAGCCAGCATTACCGGCGGAGCTATCTTTAAAAGCACCTTGCTTATTTTCTCTTTTCCGAAAAGTTCATTTGTATCCATATCGTCTCCTGCGGCGCTGTGTATATCTTTCTGCGCCGTCACAGAGTAATTATATACCGCGAACCGGGATTTGTCAATACAACGCCGCCCTCCTGCGGGTGCAGAAGGGCGGTATTGTGTATAGGAAAAATGGTGGTGTGTGTATTTATTCCTTAACCGAACCAGTAACAAGATTGCTGTATATTGATTTCTGGAGGCACAGGAAAATAACCAGAGACGGTATGATACAGATGATGATACCGGCAAAGATGATCTCCCACTTCGCTCCGTACGGACCAATGAAGCGGTACAGCGCCGTCGATACTACCGCAAGATCCTGGCTGGGCATGTAGAGGTTCGCGGTGTAGAAGTCGTTGTAGATGGATACGAACTTGATGACCAGCACGGTAGCTATCGCGGGTCTCAGCATAGGAAGGATAATGCTGAAGTATACCCGCGGATAGCTCGCACCGTCGAGTATCGCACTTTCATCAAGCGACTTCGAGATGTTATTCAGGAACTGGATAAAGATGTAAATAGAGATGATATCCGTTCCTATATAAAGTATGCAGGGAGCCGCAAGCGTGTTATAAAGACCCAGCTTGCTGACGATCTGAAAGACCGTTACCTGCATGGAGATATTCGGAAGAAGCGCCGCAATCAGGAACACCATCTTGACCGCCCGGGTAAACAGCATATTGAACCTCTGAAGCACGAACGCCGTCATTGTTCCGGTGAAGATCGTACCGAAACAGGAAACCGCGAGGATTATCAGAGTATTTAAAAGTCCCTGCATTACCTTGCCGTTCACAAAGGCTATCTTGAAGTTCTCAAACTGCGGCACCTCCGGGAGAGTGAAAACTCCGGTGGAGATATATTCATCATGCGTCTTGAACGCGCCGATGAGTACGACAATAAGAGGAATGATGACCATGAGACAGCACATGGTAAGGAAAACGTACTTCAGTATCTGATAAAATATCCGCGACTGACGGTACATCTTGTCCTCAATGCTGTTCTTGCCTGTTTTCTTTGCAACGCTGCTCATGTGCTATTTCTCCTCCTTGAAGAATGCCTTCTGTATCGCCGTGACTATCAGAATTATAGCCAGAAGCACCACAGCCATCGCCGAAGCCAGTCCGACTTTCTGATACTTGAACGCCGTTTCTATCGTCTTGATAACGAACGTACTGGTTCCATTCTTGCCCTCGGTGATGATGTACGGTATCTCGAAAACGGATACAGCGCCCTTTATCGCGAGTATGAGCTGGAGTCCTACGATAGGACGAATGCTCGGGAACACGATGTACCAGAAACGCTGCCATGCGTTGGCACCGTCGAGGTCAGCAGCCTCATAGATATCCGGGGATATAGACTGTATCGCGCTTATATACATAATTATGTCAAAGCCGATGTAGCGCCAGATAGACGCGAACACCAGGCATATATTGACAAGATTCGGGTCGCTGAGCCACCTTACCGGCTCGCCTCCGAGCAGCATGAGAATGCTGTTGAGCGTACCTTCGGTGTTGGTGATGCCGTCGCCCTTCTGGAAAAAGCGGCGGAATATCAGGGAAACTGCAACGCCGTTCATCATGTAGGGAAAGAAGAGTATTCCCTTGAACGCATTGCCGAACTTGATCTTGGAGCAGAGCACCGAAGCGATGAGCAGAGCGAATGCCTGCTGAACAAACGAACCTATCAGATAGTAGATGGAGTTCGCGAAAGTCTGAAGATACGCGCCGTCGGTGAATATCCTGACGTAATTGTCGAAGCCTACCCATTCCCAGCTAACGCCGAGCTGGTCGCGCTTCTGGAAGCTGTATATTCCCATGTTGATTGCCGGGATAACCGTGAACAGTATCAGCAGAACAACGGGGATCAGCAGAAACAGCAGTGTTGTAGTATATTTCTGCCCGGTGTAGCCTTTCAGCCACTGCATAAGGCTGCGCTTCTTTGCGGGCGCAGCAGAATTTGCCGTCATAGAAGTTCCTTTCACCGTTCCGCGGTGCGGAGCCGGGTAATCACAAAGGTTTCAGCCATCCGTAAGGGACGCTTGTAAGCGCCCCGTTCGGAAAGCCGAGGAGAAATCTATTTTAATCAGAGGGGTTATCTTGTTTGAAAATCAGCCGTTAGCCTCAAGGTAAGCTGCCAGCTCTGCGTTAGCGTCGCGGGTAGCGTTCCACTTAGCGTTGGTGTCAGCAACGATCTGCTTGAATGCGTCCTCGCCCTGACCTGCGAATGCAGCCTCAGCCATCTTGATCTTGAAGTTGTCAGCGTCGCCCTGCCATGTGCCGACCTCAGAGTCGTTGTTGATAGCGTCCCAAACGCCGGTCAGACCCTCGGGAGCAGCAGCGGTAATGAACAGCTCGCAGTTAGCGAAGTCGGTGAGGTATTCAGGCATCTCAGAGCCCTTCAGTGCGCAGATGGAGCCTTCCTTCTTAGCGAAGCCGCTGTCCTCAACGAACCATGTAATGTACTTCTTGCCGAGTTCCTTGATCTCATCGGAGCGATTCTTGTTAACGCCCATGCAGTAGTCAGGAGCGGACTCAGCGTACTGCTTGCCGCTGGTGCTGAACGGAGCGGGCATATAGCCGATATCATCAGCATTGTCGCCAGCTTCCTGGAACTGAGATACTGCCCAGCTTCCCATTACCATTGTAGCGATCTTGCCGTTGTTGATGGCGGGCTTGCAGCCTTCCCAGTCGGTGGTCATCGGATCTTCCTCGTGGAGGGTGGGATCAGAGAAGATGTCGAACATCATCTTGTAAACCTCGTAGTAAGCGTCGCCCTCGACAAACAGGTCGCGCTTGGAGGTGAGAATGTCGTTCTCATATGTGCTGCTGCCGGAAGCGGAGTTTACAAGGGAAGCCCACTGTACGAGAGTCCAGCTTGCGTCAGCGTAGTTGGTGTAGTAGGGGATAGCGTCGGTATTGTCGCGAATGAGCTTCAGATCCTCAATGAACTCCTCGGGAGTGGTGGGGAGCTTGGTAACGCCAGCATCTGCCCAAACCTTCTTGTTGTAGCAGATACCGCCTGCAACAGTACCCAGGTGAGCGATACCGTAAACATTGCCGTCATAAGCCTTCTTGTCAGCCCAGTAGTACTTCTGATCGAGTTCCTCGAGGGTTCCGAGCGGTTCGAAGAAGTTGCCGAGGTCCATAACCTTAACTGTATCCGGGATCATGAGAACATCGCCGTAATCAGTGGTGTTCATCATTGTGGAAACATCGGAAGCATAATCAGTAAAGCCCTGATACTCAACCTTGCAGTTGTTAGCTTCCTCGAAAGCCTTTGTCATCTCTGCGAGGGAGCCGTCCTCGATACGGTCGGTACGGTGTGTGAGCACCTTCAGAGTCAGACCGTCAGTAGTTGTTGTGCTGCTGTCTGCTGCGGAAGAGCTGTCAGCCGCAGAGGAGCTGTCTGCTGCACCGGAAGTTCCTGCACTGGAATTGTCAGCGGTGCTGGAATTGTTGCTGGAGCAAGCGGCCAGGCTGAGAATAGTGCTTGCTGCAATGATACCTGCCATTGCCTTTGTGAGTTTCATGTTGTTACCTCCACTGTCGTATGTGTTTAAGTAATTTAGGTGATAAGCGTTGCTAACCTAATTTGATTAACCTGCGGTGCCTTATCACTTAATCGCAAGCTTATTTTATCACATGTTTTACTTAAAGTCAACACTGTTGACACAACTTCGTGAATAGAACATAGGCAGTGGCGAAAACTATTGTACATTTTGCATAGTTTCAAATAAAAATCAGAAATTTGCGTTATTTGCTCATTTAAGTAACTCTATAAGTTTAGGAAAATAAATCTGACAATAAAGTGAAAACCGCATGAGAACAAAATGCCGCATGTAAAACCACATGCGGCTCATCTTATCGAAAAACAGGAAATAAAACTGCCCCGTGTTGACCGGGGCAGTTTTTTGTTATGAATTTAATATTCCGCAGGCACTTCGTCAGTCACGCCATGGTCAGGGTGTTCTCCATCGCCGGGAGTTTTCTCACCCTTGAACAGCAGCTTCAGCAGAATGGGAACGGATATCGAAGATACCACGATAAGCAGTATGACCGCCAGGAAGTACCGCTGTTCCACCATGCCGACCGCAAGTCCCTTGTTCGCGACTATCAGCGCGACCTCTCCTCGGGTCATCATTCCAACGCCGATCTTCAGGGAATCCTTCCAGCTATTGCCGAACGCCTTCGAGACAAGCCCGCAGCCGATGACCTTTCCGGCAAGAGCAACCACAACGAAAGCCAGCGAGAACCACAGCAGATCAAGAGTGAATCCGTCGAACGTGATGTTAAGACCGATACTTGCAAAGAACACCGGTCCGAACAGCATGTAGGAGCTGATATCCATTTTGCCCGCGATATACTCAGCGTCGCGGAGGTTGCAGAGAATTATTCCCGCAACATATGCGCCGGTGATGTCTGCAATGCCGAAGAACGTCTCAGCGCAGTAAGCCATCAGGAAGCACAGCACCAGTCCGAATATCGGGATACGGCGCTGATGGTAGAACTTCTTGTCCAGGAACTTGAACAGGAAATACATCAGGAAGCCCACGCCAAAGCTGAACGCAATAAAAAGTCCGGTCTTGATGAACACATCGGCGATAGGCTGACCAGTGATGGCAAATCCGCTGTCGTCCTTGCCGCCCTCGATACCGATAACAACTGTAAGCACGATAATTCCTATAACGTCGTCGATTATCGCCGCGCTAACTATCGTGGTTCCGATGCGGCTTTTCAGATGTCCAAGCTCGCGGAGCGCCTGAACTGTTATAGACACCGACGTAGCAGTCATGATCGTACCTATGAACAGCGCCTGATTAAAGACGTTTCCGCCCATTGCAGCGTCCGGATTGATGCTGCAATAGATATTGTACATCAGGAATCCTCCGCCAAGGGGGACAAGAACGCCAGCCAGCGCTACGCACAGCGCAACTGGTCCGGTTTTAAGAAGGTCGCGGAGGTTCGTTTCAAGCCCGGCGGAGAACATCAGGATAACTACTCCTATCTCAGCAAGGGTCTTGATGAAGCTGTCTGCGGCGACAAGGCCAAGCACGGCCTGACCGATGATAAGTCCGGCAAGTATCTGACCGACCACCTGGGGAGCCTTGCACTTCTTCGCAAGAAGTCCCATCAGCTTTGCGGATATCAGGATTATCGCCAGATTCTTAAAGCAATCTACCATAATATGATAAGCTTCCTTTCTTTGATATCTGATTTTACACCTTAATAATTATATCGTATACCCCGGTTTAATTCAAGGATAATTGTAAACAATAATTCCGGTGAGACGTGCTGAATTTTTGGCGTTTTGGGTCAATTCGGCGCGCAATGCAGGAAGAGAGGTCGCAAGTATGAGAGAAGTCAGAAAGCTGTACAGCCCCGTTCACGGCGCGGTGTCGTCGCTGTGCGAGCTTAACACCGGCGGGGAGCGCCATCGCGGCGAGGGCTTCGCAGTCAGCGCGAGGAGTTTCCCTGCACGGCTGTATTATCGGCTGGCTCCTGCTGCCGAAGTGCTCTCCCCCGCTGACGGAGCCGTCACTGCCGCAGAGAACGACGCTTTCCGCCTGAGAACCGGAGACGGTCTGGAGCTTGAAGTGCTGCTCCCCTGCGGCACGGAGTATTTCGTTCAGACCGGGGACATGGCACGCGCAGGAGAGCCGGTCTGCCGCATTTCCAGCGAGGAACTCCGCCGGGAAAAAGCGGTGGTAAAGGTGCAGTTCACCGACAGCTCCCGCATGACGGAGCTGCATGTCCTCGCCGGGCAAAAACGCGCCGGAGCCCCCGCCGCTGAATACTCCCCGAGAAACCCATAGCAAAAAGGAGACCCCCGGTGGATCTCCTTTGTTATTCGTTTCGTGGTTACTTCTTGATCACAAGCTCCACGCTTTCGACCGTATCCTTCGATTCAATGAAGCTGTCAAGCGAATTATCCACGCCCTCGACATACCAGGACAGATTAAGTATCTCGCTCGTCGCCATCATCGCGTCGTCGCGCTGCTTGATAGAACCGTTGATGTCCTTGAGCTGACCCGCAAATATATACGCTGCGCCGGTGGACACCTTCGGCACAAGCGTGTTCATGATGTCCTGCGTGCCGTCCTTTGCGGCGGGAAGCGCGTCAGATATGCAGATAACGCCGTTGCCCAGCGTGCCCATGTAGGACTCCGGCTGCCATGTATCGAGCTGCATCGCCTTGTACTGTGACAGATAGAAGCTGTCACGTGAGGAATAATAGTACATCAGCATTGTGTCGTGGTCTGCGGAATCAGCGGTGTAGTCAAGGTTGCCTATGACCTTTATGCCCTTCTTGCCGCAGTAATCCACGGTTTCGCCGGAAGCCGTGTAGCTTATGATGACCTCGCAGCCCTGCGCCGCAAGAGCGTCGACCGCCTTGTCTATCTCGCTGTCAGCATGCGCCGTGGCGGTCACGAGCTGCGCGGTTGAATACACTATCTGAGTGCCGAGCGCCGCAGCGTCCACAACCTGAACGGTGTAGAGCATTGACGGGTCTACGACCATGCCTATTTTCTCGCTGTCAGAGTTGAAAGCCGCCACCATTCCCGCTACATATGCGCCCTGATAAACAGCCTCGGTGTAGGCGTAGATATTCACTGACCGCATGCTTGAGCCGTAGTCTATGAAATTGATGTTCATGTACTGCTGGGAAACCGGGTTCATAGAATGCGCGAAAACCGGGCTTCCTGACACAATGTGAGTGCAGCCGTCCTCGACCAGCATTTTTACCGCCTTTGCAAAATCGGTAACGCTGACGTTATCTATGTACTCAGACTCGATGTTTGAATACTGCTGCGCCTTTATGCGCTGAGTATTGATGTCCGCAGTGAAGCTATTTCCGTCCACGGTGCCGTTGTAAATAAATCCTATCTTTGCGGCAGGCTCTGCCTCTGTGGTATCAACCGTCGCTTCCCCGGTGCCTTCCGCTGTGCCCGACGTATCGCCAGAGCCGCTGCATGCCGTGAAGGTCAGCATTGCAGTACACAGCGCAAGAGCCGCCGCTATGCTTTTCAGTATCCTGTTTTTCATATCAAATACCTCCAGTATATTGTTTTGGTAAATATACATGCAGTTTTCAAATTACTGCGCAATATGCCTGTACTTCTTCATTATACCATAAATCATGGAAAAAATCATCACTTTTCAGAAATATTTCATTCGGTATCGCGATTTTTTGTATTTATTTTTTCGCAGAGATATGCTATAATGTTCTATGATATGTGATACAGGGAGCCGCGCGCTCCGGAAAGGACAAAATAATGCATTTCAGAAAAATAGCCGCCGGAGCGGCAGCCATAATGATGGCGCTGGTCTGCGGCTGCTCGGTGCGCTCCTCGTCTGACGCCGCATGGCCCACAGGGAAGGTATCCGACAAAAAGGCGCTCACCGTCAGCTACGACGCGTTCAGCAAGGAGTATAAATACTGGCTGCTGGTAAACCAGATACCTGACGACACAGCCGACGAAGTCAAGGACAAGTGCAGATCTCAGCGCGAGTCGATAATAAATTACCTCGTCAACGAGAAGATAGTGCTGGAGCAGGCGAAGAACTACGGCGTGGATCAGTTCACGGACGAAGAACTTGACAGCATTGAGAGCGACTACAACAGCTACATAGAAAGCTCCATAGAGAGCTTCAGGAGCTATGTAAACGCCGGGGAATCCGGCACCGGCGAGGTCAGCGGAGACGCCGCGATACTTGAGGAAGCCGAGAAGATCTTCGACGAAAAGCTGACCGAATGCGGAATGACCCGTGACGATATCCTGATGTGGTACCGCAACGCCAAGACCGCCGACAAGCTCAAGGCAAAGCTTGCGGAGGACGACCCGGTAGAGTACAGCGACGCCGAGGAGCAGTACAGCGAAATTGTGGCTGGTATAAAGCAGGTCTACGAGAACAGCCCCGCAGATTACGAGCAGGACTTATATTACAAGTACTACTGGCTGCCGGATAACGCCCGCATGATAAAGCATATCCTTATAAAGTTTGATTCCGATGACTCCGCCGAGATAACCGCCTGCCGCGAGAACAACGACGAAGCCGGTGCGAAAAAGGCGCGTGAAAAAGCGCTTGAGAACCTCCGTCCGCGTATCGAGGAAATAAAGAACATGCTCGACAACGGCGCGGATTTCAACGAGCTTGCAAAGGAATACTCCGAGGACACCGGGCTTTCCAGCAATCCGGACGGCTATCTGGTCGTTCCCAACGGCGAGACCTACTACAAGGAGTTCCAACAGGCGGCTTACGAGCTTCAGAACATCGGTGACTACATGCTGGTAGGAACAGACCTCGGCTGGCACGTGGTAATGTATGCCGCCGACGCAGTAATGACCGAGGAGAACGAAAAGGCGCTCATCGACGCAATTTACGAGAACATGCAGTCCAATGCAGCCACCAGCGCATACAACACCGCAATGCAGGGCTGGCGCACGGAATACGCATACGACTTTGACTACGCTAAGCTTGATATAAAAGAATCAGACACCGCCGAGGCTGCCTCCACAACTGCTTCCGCAGCGGAAAGCTCCGTTCCCGAGCAGACCTCCTCGGCGGAATCCACCGCAGCCTGATCCTGAAAGGACGATAAAAAATGAAACTCACAAAGACCCTCGCCGCAGTTACAGCGGCGGCAGTAATATTATCCTCGACCGCGTGCAGCATAAAGAGCACGTCCTCAACGGACAGCTCCGCCGTTACCGCTGAATCCTCCGGCACCGAGAACAGCTCCGCAGCGGAGAGCACGGCTCAGTCAGCCGAAACCTCAGAGCCTGAGCCTGTTCCGTCCATCGCGGAATCCGGCACAACGGCGGACGCCGTTGCGGCTTCCCCGTCCAACGGCGCAGAAGGCATGGATATCACCTTCGGGGACTTCCTGCGCGAGTACAAGTACTTCCTTGAGCGCAGCGGCTACGAAAACGACACCGACGGCTCCAACGCCGACACGATAAAGCAGGCGCGTCAGCAGATAATCGACGCGATAATCGAGGACAGGATAGTCCGCGCGAAATTCGCCGATTACGGCATGACCCTCTCCGACGAGGAAGAAGCGGATATCCACAGTCAGGTGGAATCCGGCATTGAAAGCATAAAGACGACCCTGAAATCCACTCTCGCATCCGCTGACGACACCCTCACAGACGAGGAGCTGACCGCGCAGGCAGAGGAAAAGTTCCAGAAGATACTCGACGACTGCGGCCTTACAATGGACAACCTCTACGCATGGCAGGAGATAACCGCCATGAAGCAGAAGCTCACCGACGAAATAGGCAAGGACGCGGTCTCCTCCTACGAGCAGGCGGAAGAGCAGATGTCCACGCTGATAGATTCGCTCAAGTCGCAGTACGAAAGCGACCCCGCAGCATTCTACGGTCAGACCTACGCTAATATCTGGATCCCGGAAGGATCCCGCGCTGTCAAGGGCATACTTGTCGGGTTCAATTCAACCGTGTATTCCCTCATGCAGCAGCTCAGAAGCGCAAACCGCAACGACGACGCCGACGAGTACCGCCAGGACAAGCTCGCGGATATCCAGGACAGATATGACGAGATAATGGCAAAGATCGACGCCGGCGAGGACTTCGACAAGCTGATGGAGGAATACGGCGAGGACGGCGGCAACGGAACATTCCTTGTCACCCCCGGCACCGAGGTCTACGGCAAGGAATTCGAAGAATGCGTAATGAGCATTGAGAATCCCGGCGACGTAGCCACCGCGGTAACTGATTTCGGCTACTACATCGTGAAATATGTAGACGAGGTGTCCGTAAACGCTGATACGCTCAAGGCAAGCACGGAGGATCTCCAGGCGTACCTCCTTGAAAACGAGAAGTCGAAGCTCTATAACGCGGAATACGAAAAGTGGAAAACTGAATACAGCTACCAGATAAACTCTGAAATACTCGGTCTTGACTGAACAGCAATCACACGGAGATACATATGAACACACCGATCGCAGATTTTCTTGAAGACTATGAGAAAAAAGGCATGCTGCGCCTGCATATGCCGGGTCACAACGGCGAGGCTCCGCACGATATCACCGAGATAGCCGGCGCGGACAGTCTCTACGAAACCGACAGCTCCCGGGGGATAATCGCGCACAGCGAGGCAATCGCCGCGAAGCTTTTTGGCGCGGAACGCACCTGCTACTCCGCCGGAGGAAGCACCCTCGCTATCCAGGCGGCTCTTGCCATTCTCAGGGCGCAGGGCTGTAAGACCATCGCCGCCGGGCGCTGCTCCCACCGGAGTCTTGTTTCGTCGGCGGCTCTGCTCGGTCTGGAGGTCAAGTGGCTTTACCCGAAGGAATACCCCTCCGCAGACGTGGACTGCTCAAAGGAGGCGCTCTCCGGCGCGGACGCGCTGTTCCTTACCAACATTGACTACTACGGCGGCACCTGCCGCGCGTCCGACCCGGGAATTCCCGTGGTCGTTGACAACGCGCACGGCTCCTACCTGAAATTCGTCAGCAAGGCGGGTTTCGGCAGTGAGTACCTCCACCCGATGGAATTCGGGTTCCCGGTTATTTCCGCAGAGTCTGCGCACAAGACCCTCCCGGCGCTGACCGGCGCGGCTTACCTGCACTTCTCAAAGGGCGCGGACTATTCCCGCGCCAAGGAAATGACCGCGCTTTTCGGCAGCACAAGTCCCTCATATCTCGTCATGGAGAGCCTCGACAAGGTAAACGGCAGACTGCTCAGCGACCCCGACAGCGTTAACCGCGCCTGCGCCTCCGTTGCAGGACTTAAACAGCGGCTCACCGCCCTCGGCTTTACGCTGAAAAGGTCCGACCCGCTGAGGGTCACGATAAACGCCCGCGCCTGGGGCTGGAGCGGCACGGAATTTGCGGCATTCCTGCGGGCGCACGGCGCTGAATGCGAGATGGCGGACGAAAACTACGTCGTTCTGCTGTTCTCCGCGATAACCTCCCCGGACGACTGCCAGCGCGCGGAAGTCTCGCTGGAGCTTATCCCCCGCCGAACAGCAAAGCCCCTCGCGGAATATCCGGTTATCCGTCCGAAGCAGGAAACCAGCATTCGCGAAGCGGTGTTCGCAAAACAGCACAGCGTTTCCGTCGACGAAGCAAACGAGAAGGTCTGCGGCGGAATTCAGGTCTCATGCCCGCCCGGAATTCCGATAGTAATGCCCGGCGAGCGTATCGATAGCGAAGCCGTCGAGGCTCTGAAGCTCTACGGCGTGAAATCCGTAGAGATCCTCGACTGATTCACGCTGGCTTTTCCGGCGGGAAAATACGCCGCACCTCGTCGTACGGCACGTTCCGCAGACGGTACTGCTTCCTGCCGGCGCTGCACAGCGTGATGTCGCACATTCCAGAGAACCGCTGAAAGATGTTCCTGCCGGTGATCGTGAACGCCAGCTTTTGCGCGGGCATCACCGCAGTGTACAGCCGCGCGCCGCGGCGGAACGAAATCCCGGCGGTTTCCATGGGACAACTGCTTAACCAGCTCAGCCGCATATATACCGCATAAGCGGCGGTGAACCACAGGCTCACAACGATTCCGCACCACAGCACCGACTGAACAAGGCCGGCGGCGACCGGCTCAGCAATGAACGTCAGCAAAAGCGCCGCAGTAAACGCCCCGAGCCACCCGAGCGGAGCCGCGCAATGCCCGAACATCGCGGAAAACGGCGGTTTCACATGACCGCTTGGCGGCGGGATACGGCACATTTTCGTAAGGATACGTTCTGCGGTGCGGCGGCTCACCGGCGGGAACAGAAGCACGTCGTGCGCGTAAAGCGGCGCGGCTCTTAGCAGCAGAGTTGTCAGGGTATCACAGCGGAGCACTCCGGTGAGGTTATTCCGGACAAGGCGGCACTCATATAATGTGAGTATGCCGCGCTGTACCGTGATAAATCCGCTTTCGCAGGAGAGCCGGAACCGCAGCATTCCGAGAGCCTTCCCAAGGAACACAAACAGCCATGCGACGCCAACGAACACCGCCGCGAATGCCGTCACCCGGGGGACTCCGATATGAAGCGCGGCAAGCAGCTTCGTGACTCCCTCCGCAGCCCCGGCAAGCGCGGTCATTATCCTGCCGAAGCTTTCATCGCCGAATACGCTGCCGATACGGTTCAGGAACAGCCCGAACGTAATAACTCCGCTGAGCGCCCGTGTATCAACGAAGGCTCCGACCACCGACTGGAACGGCTTCGCCCGAATATATGCGCCATCGTTTTCCGGCAGAAACGGGATATGCTCCACGGCTTTCATGTAGAAGCTCACGCCGCCGGAGAGCGTGCTTATTTCCACGCGCTTCCCCCGGAGCAGCCGCAAGACGGGCGTGCGGCGTACCTCCACCTTCGTGACTGCCGAAAACGGTATGCAGAACTGTCGGCGCAAAAGCAGTCCCTTTGACACGCGCACGGTATCCCGGGCGAGGTCAACGCGCAGGAATATCCGGCGCAGCAAGAAATACATTATAAATTCCATATCATATAAAAAGGAGCGGTTTTTCTATGAAAACAGCATGTGTTATCCTCGCGGGCGGCGCGGGAAAAAGAATGAAGTCCGAGCGCCCGAAGGTACTCGCGGAAGTACTCTGCAAGCCTATGCTCGGCTGGGTGCTTGACGCGGCGAAGGATTTCGGATTCAATGAGACAGCCGTTGTCACCGGATTCGGAGCTGAGCTTACCGGCGGGTACGTTTCCTCCCGCAGCGAGGCGGTCACGCTCTGCCACCAGGCTCAGCAGAAAGGCACCGGGGACGCCGTGAAGTCCGCCGAAGATGTGATCTCCCGCTGCGACGCGGTATGCGTTCTCAACGGCGACGCTCCGTTCATCGACGCGGATACCCTCAGGGCTTCACTGGAGCTTCACACAAGCTCAAACAGCGAGGTGACGGTCATCACCGCCGACATTGACGACCCGCAGGGCTACGGCAGAATTATCCGCAGCAGCGGTGAATTCACCGCAATACGCGAACAAAAGGATTGTTCCCCCGCCGAGGCTGAAATATGCGAGGTAAACAGCGGCGCATACTGGTTCAGCGCAAAGGCGCTGCTTCAAACGCTCCCGAAGCTGTCGACAAACAACGCCGCCGGGGAATACTACCTTACCGACTGCGTTGAGATGATGTCCCGCCGCCAGGCGTACAAGTCAGCAAACCCTGATATCGTGCTCGGCGCGAATACCCGCGGCGCGCTGCTGGAACTGAACCAGCTCGCAAGGCTCCGCAAGCTCTCCCGGCTCATGGACGAGGGCGTAAGCTTCATCACGCTGGACGGTATCATAATCGGAACCGATGTAAGAATAGGCTGCGACACCACGATACTCCCGAACACGGTTATACTCGGAAATACGACCATAGGAAAAGGCTGCACCATCGGAGCTAACTCCCACATTGAAAACTGCACCATCGGCGACAACGTACAGCTCAACAATGTTCAGGCATACGATTCCGTTGTAGAAAACAATGTGAAGATAGGTCCGTTTGCACAGCTCAGACCCGGCACGACTATCCGCGAAGGCGTGAAGATAGGCGATTTCGTGGAGATAAAGAACAGCGATATCGGCGTGAACACCGCAGTTGCTCACCTGACCTACGTAGGCGACAGCGACGTCGGCAGAGGGGTCAATTTCGGCTGCGGCTGCGTTACCGCGAACTACGACGGAATAAACAAGTTCCGCACGAAGATAGGCGATCACGCGTTCATCGGCTGCAACACCAACCTTATCGCCCCGGTGGAGGTCGGCGAAAACGCCTCCACTGCGGCTGGCTCGACAGTAACGAAGAATGTTCCCGATAACTCCCTTGCGGTCGAGAGAGGTCAGATGAGGGTCATCGAAAACTGGGGGAAAAACGCCCTGCGCAAGAAAAAGTGAGGTACTTATGAAAGCTCTTGTCGTTGTAGACTATCAGGTGGATTTCGTGGACGGCGCTCTTGGTTTCCCGGGTGCAGAGAAGCTGGAACAGATAATTCTCGACAAAATAGCGAACTGCCGCAGCACGGGAGGTCAGGTGATATTCACCCTAGACACCCACGGCGAGGAATACCTCAGCACCGCCGAGGGCAGGAAGCTCCCCGTGCCGCACTGCATCAAGGGAACACCCGGACACGCGCTGTACGGCAGAGTCGCAGAGGCGGTCAAGCCTGACGATATCGTGATCGAAAAGCCCGCATTCGGTTCGCTGGAGCTTGCCGACCTCCTTCGGAGGCTGGCTCCGGAAGAAGTGGAGCTGTGCGGTCTGGTAACGGACATCTGCGTTATCTCGAACGCCGTGATAGCAAAGGCGGCGCTCCCGGAAAGCCGCGTAACCGTCGACCATTCGGCGTGCTCCTGCGCAGACCCCGAAGCCCACGAAAGGGCGCTCGCAGTAATGCGGGGAGTTCAGATAGACGTTATATAACCCCAAAGGGAACGCTCATCGCGTTCCTTTTAGACCGTCGAAAAAGTCACTAAAGTGACTTTTCCGCCGAAACATCCCAGCCGCGCACGTCTTGGCGGCTTTGCCGCCAACCCGCACACTTGCTGGGATAGAAGTGTTTTTTGCCTCGGCAGAGCTGAGGCAAAAAACGGATTTCAAATGCCCGCTTCGCGGGTAAAAGACACTTTTTCGACAAGCAGAAAGGGAACGCTCACCGCGTTCCCTTTTTAATTATTTGCGTCCAGCATGGAAAGTACCATTCCCGCCGCGCCGAAGCGTACAAAGAAATAGTTCAGCTTTTGCTTTGTCACGTCGGACTGCACTACCCTGTCGGTGTAGGACAGCATCTGATACAGCATGAAAAACATCACACGCGCCGCGATATCCTCGCCCAGCGTGAAATACTCCGGCAGACGATCCGCAGCCGAGTCAAGCTGACGCGCGCGTTTTTTCACCGCTTCCGGTAGTTGTGCGTTCTCAATATCCAGCCCGGAATACACCTCCGAGGCCTCGACAAGCTGTTCGCGCACCGCAGTGCTCACCTGCTCCATCGTGAGCCTTCCGTCCTCGATAAGACCGCGTATCCGGCTGCTTGCCTGTATGTAGATATCGGGGCTGTCAGGCTCCTTGGTAAGCGGAGGAATTGCCGGAATCTCCACTGGCTCAGGCGGTTCCGACGTCTCGGACTGCACTGCTTCAGTTTTAGCAGGTTCATCGGAAACAGCCCGGATCTCCTCCGGCTGTGCCGGCGCTGCGGGAGATTCTACAGGCTGCGCCGCATTTTCAGGCTCCGGAGTAGAATTTATCTCCGCAATGGAATCCAGGAGGTAACTCATCGTCTCCTCGTGTGACATATCGGAAATATCCTCGTCGCGCTGGCGCGGCTCAGTCAGGCTGACAGGCTCGGCGTCTGGCGTTACCGGCGCGGGAGTTTTCTCCGGCTCTTCCGACTCCGCAGGATTCAACGTTTCGCTCTGCCTGCTGACATGCGGGGTGCTCAGCCACTCGACCTCCTCCGGAATGTCGATGGGCTTCGGCTGCAGATCAGCCAGCGCCGCCTTTTTTGCCCTGGCTATCTCCGGAACGGCAGCGGCAGCTTCTACTCGCACCTCGGTGCGGGGAGGCTCAGGCTCTGAAAATAACTGCTCCGCATAGTGATCGAGCGCGTCGGAGGTCAGCACCTCGCTGAGCGCTTCGCGGTCGGAATCGGTCATTCTCAGGCTGATACGGCTCATATTGCTGATGAGCTGACGCAGGAAAAACTTGTTCATCGAACAGTCCGAGATACGTATATCCCCCGCCGGAGAAGCTATCAGCAGCTCGTCCTCGAACGGAGTTTCATAGCTCGGAAGCGTCTCCATAACGCGGATATCCCGGTAGTCTATCCGACGTGCGGCGCCGTCCAGCTTGACTATCATGCTGTCGATAAGGAACGCAATGCCCCGGCTGCCGTTCCCGGAAGCCGAAACGTCTATCACGCCGACTGTTTCATCTGGCGGCGCAAAGTCGCAGAAACGCGTTTCGCGGTAGTTTTCGGTGATCTTGGGACCGAAACTCTTTACAGCGTCCAGGAGCGTCACGATCTCTCCCTCCCGTCGCGTGCGCGCAGAACTCCGCCGTTGTCAAGAAGTTCGTGCTTGATGTCCCACAGCTTCCGGGAAAGATCGACGTAATAATTGTGCGGATTCTCAAAACGCAGCACCTCGTCCCACAGAGTGTCTATCTGCTGCTTGCAGTAGCTGCGTATATCCTGGAGAGACGGCTTATCGTACACCAGCTCGCCGCTTTTAAATACCGGCACCTGGAGTTCCCGCACCGTGAAATCCGTGAGTGTCTTTTTCTTCCATGTGAAATCCGGGTCGAACAGGGTCAGCGGCTTTGACGGGTCGATAGTCTCGTCATACACGCAGAGCTGATCCGCGATAGCCTTGCCGTTGCTCTCGTAGATCCGGTAGAGCTTCTTGAAATGCGGGTTGGTTATCTTCGAAACGTTCTCGGATATCTTGATTTTCGGGGTTATCACGCCGTTTTCTTCCACTGCGGCCAGCTTGTAAACTCCGCCGAATACCGGCTCGCTGCTCGCGGTTATGAGCCGCTCTCCCACGCCGAAAAGGTCGATCGCAGCTCCCTGCCTCAGCAGGTCGGAAATGATACGCTCGTCAAGGCTGTTGGAAGCGACTATCTTGCAGTCGGGGTAGCCCGCCTCGTCGAGCATTTTGCGAGCTTCCCTGGAAAGATACGCGATGTCTCCGGAATCCAGCCGGATACCGCACGGGCGCTTTCCAAGCGGCTTGAGAACGTTGTCGAACGCCTTTATCGCATTGGGGACGCCGCTCTTTAAAACGTTGTAGGTGTCCACCAGCAGAGTGGAGGTATCGGGGTACGTCCTGCAATAGCTTTCGAACGCTTCAAGCTCGCTGTCGAACATCTGAACCCAGCTATGCGCCATAGTGCCGGTGGCGGGAACTCCGTAAAGTTCGTCCGCGATAACGCAGGCAGTGCCTGCGCAGCCGCCGATGTACGCAGCACGGGCTCCTAGCACCGCGCCGCTCGCGCCCTGCGCCCTGCGGGATCCGAACTCCGATATAGCGCGCCCCTGAGCCGCACGAACGATACGGTTAGCCTTAGTTGCAATAAGCGACTGATGGTTGATAAGAAGCAGCAGCATGGTCTCGATGAGCTGAGCCTGTATCGCGGGAGCACGCACAGTCAGCAGCGGCTCCGACGGGAACACAGGCGTGCCCTCCGGGACAGCCCAGATATCGCCGGTAAACTTGAAATCCCGCAGATATTCGAGGAATCCCTCGCTGAATATCTTCTTCCCGCGGAGGTACTGTATATCGTCGTCGGTGAAATGCAGCCCCTGAATGTAGTTTATCACCTGCTCCAGCCCGGCGCAGACGGCGTAGCCGCCGCCGTCGGGAACTTTGCGGAAAAATACGTCGAAATAGGCGATGCGGTCAGCGTGCCTTGTGTTGTAGTAGCCGTTGCCCATGGTAAGCTGATAAAAATCGCACAGCATGGTGCAGTTCTGTTCGGTTATCATGTTCGCTCCCCCTTAATGCTGTATTCAGGCGTACCTGCCGAGGTACGGATTGTTCTGACGTTCGTAGTCAAGCGTTGTGGTGCTTCCGTGACCAGGATACAGCTTGAAGTCGCCGGGCAGTTTCGCTATTTTCTCGAGGCTGTCCAGCATATCCCGGGTGCTGCCGGAATAGCCGTCCGTTCTTCCTACGCCCATGCAGAACACCACGTCTCCGCAGAATGCCGAAGGCTCGCCGCCGACCTCAGTGAACAGCAGACAGCTTCCCGCGGTATGACCGGGAGCGCCCATCACGCGGAATTTCAGCCCCTCGGCGGTGAACTCCTCACCGTCCGAGAACAGCTTATCCGGCTTTATTGGTCTGAACTCCACCGGCATAAAATCCGCCCAGCATTTCGCCGCGCTGGAGTACATAGCCTCGTCCGGCGCGCTTGCCAGCAGCGACGCTCCGGTGCTTTCCCTTAGCTGAGCCGCTCCCGCAAAGTGGTCGTAATGTCCATGCGTCACAATGATCGTCCCGAGCTTCAGACCGTGGGTGTTGAGAAACATCTCCACCTCCGCAGCAGACGCGGGGTCTATGACCACCGCCCGGGAATCCTCGCCGGGGATAATATAGCAGTTGGTTCCGAGCGCTCCCAGCGGGAGCTGATATATCTGCGGCATGTCGTTCTCCTTTTTACTGCTTTACTGCTTACCGGTACGCTCAACTGATATAACTCCGGGTATCTTCTGTATCCTGCCCATTACGTTGGAAAGCTGCTCCACGCCGGCTATCTCGACAGTTACCACCAGGTCGAGGTTGCCGTTTTTCAGGTGATGTCCGTTCATTTCCTGGAGCGGGATATGGTTGGCGGCTATCGCAGTGGTGATATCCGCGAAAATCGTAATGCGATCCTCTGCGATAACGTCGATGGTCGCGCGGTAGGTGGAATCCTCAACGCCAGCCCATGTCGCCTTGAGCCAGCGATCCTTGTTCTCGGGGTCGTCGCGGTTGTTCACAACGTTCACGCAGTCCTGCTTGTGGATAGATACGCCGAATCCCCTGGTTACAAAGCCGATTATCGGGTCGCCGGGAAGTGGGTTGCAGCACTGCGCGAACTTCACGAGGCAGTTTTCCATGCCCTCGATTATGATGCCCTTCTTGCGACTGCGGCGGTTGTTCTCGCTTATGCTCTCCATCGGATTTTCAGCCGCCGCCTGGATAGCCTGCTGCTCCTTATGGTTGCGGAGCTGATCTTCCTTTATGCGCTGGACTATCTTCGCCATGGAAACGCCGCCGTAGCCTATCGCAGCGTACAGGTCGTCCACGGAGTCCAGCCGCTGGCGCGACGCGGAGGTCTGGAGCAGCTCCGGAGTTATCGCGATATTGTTTCGCTTGAACTCGCGCTCGAGTTCCTCCCTGCCGCGTTCGATGTTCTCCTCGCGGCACTCCTTCTTGAACCAGCTTCTTATTTTGCTCTTTGCCTCAGTGGTCTTTGCAATCTCTATCCAGTTGCGGTTCGGACCGTAGTTAGGCGAACCGGAAGTGAGTATCTCCACGATCTCGCCGGTATGCACAACATAATCGAAGCTGACCATTCTGCCGCCGACCTTCGCACCTGTCATTTTATTGCCGACCTGCGTGTGGATATGGTATGCGAAATCCAGCACCGTAGCCCCGGTGGGGAGCGCAACAACGTCGCCCTTCGGAGTGAACACGAACACCTCGTCCGGGGAGAGGTCGGTCTTTATTGCGTCAGCGATGGCTTCTACGTCGTCTGCCTCCTGCTGGCGCTCAAGGAGCTGCCTTATCCAGTCGAAGCGCTTCTCGCCGGATACGTTGCCGGATATGCCCGCCTTGTACTTCCAGTGAGCCGCAACGCCGTACTGCGCGGTATTGTGCATTTCCACCGTGCGTATCTGCACCTCGAACGGGATACCCTCGCGCCCGATAACTGTGGTGGGCAGCGACTGATAACGGTTAGGCTTCGGAGTAGCGATATAGTCCTTGAAGCGGTACGGAATAGGCCGGAACATATCGTGGATAACGCCGAGCACGTTGTAGCACTCGATGACCGACTGCACTATAACGCGAACCGCGTAAATGTCGTATATCTCGTCGAAGCGCTTGTTCTTCACATACACCTTCTTGTATATGCTGTAGATAGACTTTACCCTGCCCTCGATGATGGGTTCCGGCTTGATATCCGAAATGCGCTCCCTGATGCGCTTTTTAATGCTGTCGATGAATGCGTCGCGCTCCTCTTTGTGGAGGGCTATCTGCTCCTCGACTTCCTTACAGCCGTAGGGGTCGAGATAGTGGATAGCGATATCCTCCATCTCCTCCTTGACGTCGCTCATACCTAAGCGGTGGGCGATTGGGGCGTAGAAGTTCATCGTTTCAAGGGAGGTCTTGCGCTGCTTCTCCGGCGGACGCGCCGCGAGAGTTCTCATGTTGTGTAGGCGGTCGGCAAGCTTGATGATTATTACCCGGATATCCTTCGACATAGCCATGAGTATCTTCCGGATATTCTCCGCCTGCTGCTCCTCCTTGGAAACCAGCGGGACAAGTCCTATCTTTGTAACGCCGTCGACCATCAGCGCAACATCTTCTCCGAACTTCTTGCGGAGCTCGTCAAGGGTGACGTCGGTGTCCTCCACGGTGTCGTGGAGCAGCGCCGCACAGATGGTATCGGTATCCATGCAGTAATCCAGCAGGATAGACGCCACAGCCAGCGGGTGCGTTATATACGGGTCGCCTGAGGTGCGGAGCTGTCCCTCGTGCGCCTTTTCAGCCACCTTATACGCCTGTGTTATCTTCTCAAGGTCGTAGGGTTTCTCGCTTGCCCTGATTTTCTCCACAAGCTGCTCGAATGTCTTTACCGCCGTACCCGCGGCGCCCGTCTGACTAGTCATGCTGAATGCCACCCTTCATTCTGTTTAGTGTTCCCCTTTGTTCCCTTTTTCGCCGTTTTACGCCGTGAGACTCTGACGCAGCCTCGATATGACCCCCGTCGCCATCAGATCCGTTTTTGTATTTACCGGAATGAGCGTGACGCTCCCGCCGTCAGCGGACACCTGAGCCATTCCCGCTTCACTGAACGCGTCAAGCGCAATGCGCAGCATGCAGTAATTAAGATCCCCGCCGCCATAGACGCACATCTCCTCTGCGGACATGCTGCCGCCGTGTGCGCGTATCAGGTCGTACACGGACATCAGCGCCGGTCTGTCAGGTATCACGCGCGGAGCTAACCGCTTGTCGCAGCCCTCGCCGCGGGATATCTCCTCATATGTGCGAAGCGCCGCGAAGAACCTGTCCTCCCGGAATCCCGCAGGGCGCATTTCAATGATCCGCAGCTCCGCCGAGGTGTTCCCGCGGAACTCATTCAGTTCCACCGTCGCGAGGACGTCCACGCTGCTGCCGATATCTGCGAAACATTTCGCAAACGGCATTGCAAAGCTTATCGCCTTCAGAACTGCGCCGCCTGTTCGAAGCTCCATCGAGGTGAACTTCCCCTCCTTGAGCGCGCGCTTTGACTGCACCGTGCAGTTCCTGAGCAGGAACACCGGCTTGCGGTTGCCCTCGCCGCAGGGCTCGAGCTTCATCAGCTCGGTGACCTGCTCCACGGTCAGGCAGTCGCCGGTTATCTCCATGTCTGCGCTGACGGAGTACTCCGGCATTTTAGGATAGCACTCGCGGCAGTAGGCGTAAACCATCTGCCGGAATGTTTCCACGTCCTCCGGTCTGAGGGAGAATCCTCCCGCCTTCGGGTGGCCGCCGAATTTCGTCAGCACGCGGCTGCACCCTTCCAGCAGCTTATATATAGAGAAGCCGTCGATGCCTCTTGCGGAACCTCTTGCCTCCCCGTTTTCGACTGATATGACAAACACCGGCTTGCCATACTTATTAAGCAGCTTCGCGCATACCAGACCTATAACTCCATGCTTCCAGCCCTCGCCGGATACCACGAGAACCCGCTCCCTGAGAAGCTCCGGGCGCTGCTCTATCTGCTGCGCTGCTTCCTCCATTATGCGGGTCTCCTCCGCGGTGCGCTGGGAGTTGCACAATGCAAGCTCCTCGCTGATAAGCCCCGCCTGCTCCGGGCTTTCGGTGAGCAGCAGCTCCACCGCGCGGTCAGCCCTTGCGATACGCCCAACGGCGTTTATGCGCGGAGCAATCGAAAACGCAATGCTTGTGGAATCCACCCTGACCGGTTCGATACCCGCGCTCCTTATCAGCTTGTCAAGCCCCTGGTTCTGGCTGCTGTGGATATTTTCAAGTCCCCTGCGGACAATGAACCGGTTCTCTCCGATAAGCGGCATTACGTCCGCCACGGTGCCGACTGCGGCGAGGTCCGCGTACTGCTCGAGTACGAAATCCTCGTCCTCCTCAAGTGCGCAGAGCAGCTTCAGGACAACTCCCGCGCCGCAAAGCTCCTTGAACGGGGAGTTGTCGTCGGCACGGTGCGGGTCGACGCACGCTTCGCATACCGGAAGCTCCTGCGGTGGCTGATGGTGGTCTGTAATGACCAGCTGAGCGCCCCGCTCTGCGATGTACTTTGCTTCCTCAACGGCGGAAATCCCGTTGTCGACCGTGATGATAAGCTCGGTGCCAGAATCGAGAATGTGCTTCAGCGCTTCCAGATTCATTCCGTAGCCCTCGCTGCGGTCGGGTATGTAGTAATCAGCCTCGGCGCCCATCGCGTTGAGGTAGCCGTACAGCATAGCCGTGGAGGTTATGCCGTCGCAGTCGTAATCGCCGAAAACGGTGATCTTCTTTCCCTCGTCAAGCGCGCCGCGAATGACCTCCACAGCCGCTTCCATATCCTTTATCAGCAGCGGGTCTGACAGGCTGCTGCACCCGAAAAATTCCCGGGCGCGGTCAAGCGAGGTTATCCCCCGGCTGAGCATTACTCCGCCGAGGAGTTCCCCGAACTGCTGCGTTATTTCATTATCTGCTGCGGGTGCCGCCGCACATAGCCACTTTTTCAACCTTGCTGCTCCTTTTGCTTATTGCCTGTTATACGCTAAGCTCCACGTGCTCGCCGAGAAGCTCCTTGTTCTTCTCAAGGACGGGGCGGACGAAGCCGCGCAGGAATTCCTCCACCTGCTCGGGCGCGCGGCCGGTGTAGTTCTCCGGCTTGAGCACGGATCTGATCTCCTCTTCGGTGATCTGGAAGATCGGGTCTGCTGCGATGCGCTTAACGAGGTCGTTCTCGCCGCCTTCCTTCTTTACAACGTCTGCCGCAGCCATGCTGTGACCGCGCAGAGCCTCGTGAAGCTCCTGACGGTTGCCGCCCTTTTCTACCGCCCTCATCATGATGTTCTCGGTAGCCATGAACGGAAGCTCGCGCATTACTCTCTGCTCGATGACCTTCGGATATACTACAAGACCGTCGGTTATGTTTATCATGATGTTCAGGATAGCGTCGATGCCGAGGAACGCCTCAGCAACCGAGATACGCTTGTTAGCGCTGTCGTCGAGGGTTCTCTCGAACCACTGTGTGCCTGCGGTGAACGCGGGGTTCAGCGTGTCGATCATCACATATCTCGCAAGGGAGGTGATACGCTCAGCGCGCATAGGATTGCGCTTGTAGGGCATTGCGGAGGAACCGATCTGGTTCTTCTCGAACGGCTCTTCCATCTCCTTGAAGTTTGCCAGGATACGCAGGTCGTTGCTGAACTTGGAGCAGCTCTGTGCAATCCCGCCGAGGGTGGCGAGGACCATGCTGTCCATCTTTCTGGAGTAGGTCTGACCGCTTACCGGTACGCATGCGTCAAAGCCCATCTCGTTTGCGATGGACTTCTCCAGAGCCTTTATCTTTGCACTGTCGCCGCCGAAAAGCTCAACGAAGCTTGCCTGGGTTCCGGTGGTGCCCTTCTGACCGAGCAGCTTCAGCGTGGATATACGGTACTCGACCTCCTCGTAGTCCATCAGCAGCTCGTTTATCCACAGGGAAGCGCGCTTGCCGACGGTGGTGAGCTGAGCGGGCTGGAGGTGCGTATAAGCGAGGCAGGGCTGGCTCTTGTGCTCGTCGGCGAACTTCGCGAGGTTGTTGATGACGTTCACGAGCTTCTTCTTTACAAGCTGGAGCGCGTCGCGCATGATGATGACGTCGGTGTTGTCGCCAACGTAGCAGGAGGTCGCACCCAGGTGGATTATTCCCGCCGCCTTGGGGCACTGCTTTCCGTATGCGTATACATGGGACATTACGTCGTGGCGTACCAGCTTCTCGCGCTCCTCAGCGACCTCATAGTTGATGTCGGTGATGTGGGATTCCAGTTCGTCTACCATTTCCTGTGTGATCTTGTCTATGCCGAGGTTCATCTCTGCCCTTGCGAGAGCGACCCACAGACGGCGCCATGTGGAAAACTTCTTGTCTGCGGAGAAGATGTACTGCATCTCCTTGCTTGCATAGCGTGTGCAGAACGGGCTTTCATAGGTGGAATAATCTCTTGACATTGTTTTTCTCCTTATGTGGTTTATAAAGTATAAAATACTATTTTATTTTAGCACAAAACGTCGATTTATACAAGAGTTTTTTGCATAAAAACGCTTCCGGCACGCATTTTTTACACTTCATTCTGCATATAATAAGCAGGCGGCACGGGTGCGTAAGGCTCCCGGATATCGGAGCAGAACGTCTTATTGTTAAACATGCACATAAAGTAGTTGTAAAATCGCGCAGAATTTGTGCATTCAGTACCTTGCAAAACATAATACCTTGTGGTAAAATAAGAGCATGGAACAGGAAAGTTCCGAATTTTTTGATGATGCTACCTTGCGAAACAAAGTACCTTGAAACACAAAGGCACTGTTGAAGGTCAGGGGGCATACATCGGAGGTGAAAAATGAACTCTCAGCTAAAACGAGGAACTCTGGAGCTGTGCGTTCTTTCGATATTGTGCAGAAGCGACTGTTACGGCTACGAGCTGGTCAACCGGATATCCGAGTGCATGCAGATAACGGAGGGCACGATATATCCGCTGATGAAGCGGCTGAAAGACAACGGCATGATCGATTCCTACATAGTGGAATCGCAGGAGGGACCGCCCAGGAAATACTATAAGATAACTGACAGCGGCAGGGCGGAAAAGGAAACGCTGCTGAAAGAATGGTTTGAGTTTGTTGACAGCATAAACGCGCTGCTGAAAGGGGACGAGTAAATGATAGCAAAAAATAAGGGAGACTTTCTGTATAATCTCCATAACGAGTTGCACAGAATAGGAATCGACGACGACGAGGAGATATTCGCCGACTTCGAGGAGCACTTCAAGGCAAGCCAGGAGGAAGGCTTCACCGAGGAGGAGACCTGCGAAAAACTCGGCGACGTAAAGGAGATAGCGCGGAACTACCTTGATATCCAGAGCACTCGCATAAATTCCATAGTTGCAGGCGCTCTTGAGAATCAGCGCCGCGTATCCCTCACGAAGCCCGGCGAGAAGCTCCCGGCAGACCTTTCCCTCGTCGGAGGGCAGGCAGACGCCGCACCGGCGGAAACTCCCGCCATCAGGGAGTACACCCCCGAGCATATCGCTGAGGAGACCGTACCGGCTTCCCCGAGAATAAACCTTGTAAAGCCCGAAGCTCCCGCGCAGGAAGCGCCCCGTGAATACACCCCGGAGCACATCGCCTGCGAGCCGGAGGCTCCGAAGCAGGCCGCAGCGTCCGCGCAGCCTTCTCAGCCGCTGCCGGAGTACACTCCGCAGCACATCGCTCCCGAGCAGCCTGCTCCCGACGCGCAGAGCGCTTCCGGCTCCATACCGAAGCAGACCGACGAGCGGTATCAGTACAACTCCACGAGCAGACAGGGCGAAGTTCCTCCGCAGTGCGTTCCCCCGGTAGGCAAAAACGCTAAGGACGGCGGCTTTAAGTTCAGCGACGTCAAGGGCATGAAGCCCAACTGCAACGCGGGTAAGCTGATAATCTGCATTATTCTTGACATATGTCTGTGGTCGTGGCTTATTCCGCTGGTGATTTCAATGATCTTCGGCGGTCTTGGCTCCATGGCGATGGGTCTTTTGACCGGAGGATTCGACCAAATATTCGGCGTTTCGCAGTTCCACCCGCTGAGCAGGATATTCCTCGGCACAGGAATGATCAGCGGCGCTGTGCTGGTCGGCTGTGGAATATGCGGGCTTTTCAAGGCTGTGTTCCACTGGGTTAAGGCGATAGTCATGGATCATGTCAAGGCTATCTACGGACTTTAAGGAGGCGTCGGCATGAAAGTTGTACTCAGAATATTTATCCCGCTGTGCATATTCTCGTTCATTGCGTTCGGCATATCGGTGATGTTCCTCGGCACTCAGCCCGTTTCCTATGATACCGCGGCAAGCGAACCGGAAATCAGCGGCGGCTCAAACACCTACGACATAACAGACAGCTTCACAAGCATAAGGGCTGATATCGGAGCATACAAGCTCACGATAAAGCCGTGGTCGGAGAACAAGACGCAGGTAACGGTTTCCGGCGATAAATCCAGCCGCATAAAGGCAGGCGTATCCGGAGACAGGCTGACCATTGAGTCCGACTGGAGCTGGGGTGAAAACTGGAACTGGAGCATGTTCCGGAATCTTTTCAGCGGCTCGGCGTTCAGCACCGAAGTGCTTCTGAGGGTCCCCGACAAGACCTACGAGCAGGTCATGATGTATGTCGGAGCTGGCTCGCTGGTCTCCGACGGAATTCAGGCGAAAGACATCTACCTGAACGCTGGCGCGGGCTCGATGACCTACACTCAGCCAGCCGGATTCCGCGCCGATCATATTTCTGCCGATGTTTCGGCGGGTTCACTCATTGCTAAAAACATGGCGGCGGGGAACTACGAAGTCGATGTAAGCGCAGGCAGCGCAAACATTTACGGACTTACCGGCAGCGGCAGCGCCGATGTCTCCGCAGGCAATGCAAGGCTCCAGTTTGCCGAGCTTAACGAGGAATGCAATGTAGACGTCAGCGCCGGCGACGTGACCCTCGATATCCCGGAGGACTCCTCCGCTAAATTCATCTGTGACAAGAGCGCAGGCGATATCCGCATAATGGTCGGCGGCGAAAACAGGCACGCCGATGACGGCGACATCATCTCCATAAACGGCGGCGGAACCACAGTGAACCTCTCGGTTTCCGCAGGCGATATCAAAGTCTTAAATTCCACCAGTTCTGCAGTGGAGATAGGCACGGCAGTCGTCAGCGCAGCGGAAAACTCAGCCCGCAATATCACGGCCACATTCACACTGGAAGGAACCGCAATAGCAGAAGAAAACGAATAACACATTCTGAAAGGAGTAATCATCATGGCAGACAAGCAGACCTATACATTTTCCAACGACATCACAACAGTCGAGGTAAGCTCCCTAGGAGCGAAGATAGTAGTTATCCCGCAGGACCGCGCGGATATCTACGTTGAGTACGACAACCCGAAGGATTCACCGGAATTCTGCGCGGTGCTTTCCGGAAAGACGCTGACCCTCAAGGAGAGCTTCAGCTTCAGCATTTTCGGAAGCAAGCCCGCCGAGGGCTACACCATCACGGTGTACCTGCCGCTCAGGACCTTTGAGAAGCTCAAAATAAACACCGCCAGCGGCGGAGTCGAAGTCGGCGAAGTCTCCGCGGAGCAGTTCAGCCTGAACACAGCCAGCGGAAACATAGACATCAGCGCATATTTCAACGATGTCAAGCTCCAGTCAGCAAGCGGAAGCATTAAGCTCACCAACCCGCTTGCTGACAAGGAAAAGCAGGAGCAGACCGTTTCTCTTGATAAGGATGAGACCGCTCCGGCAAAGTACGTTTCCAAGTCGGTAAGCGTGTGCACAGTCAGCGGAAACGCAGTTGTTTCCGGCTACCGCGCCGAAGAGTTCGGAATACACTCCGTATCCGGCACGACCACAGTCGACGGCATCTCCGGCAAGGGCAGCATTTCAGTTACCAGCGGCACAGTAAACGTAAGCTACGCGGAATGGAACGGCGACCTCAACGTAAGCCTCATCAGCGGCAACGTCAACGTTTCGCTCCCGGAGGATTCCGGCGTTAACCTCTCAGTCAGCGGAGTTTCCGGCATGGTAAAAACCGACCTCGGTCAGGAAAAGGGCAATTTCATCAACCTCGGCAAGGGAACCAGCGGAGAATTCGGCGGTGCAAACAAGCACCAGCTCACCGCTTCCCTCACCAGCGGCACGGTGACTATCGCCCGTCAGTAAGCTTTTCTCCTTCCCCCTAATATATCTTCCGTTCGCCGGACAACTCCGGCGGCGGATCGAAAACAATTCTTCATGGATAGTCAGCCACAGGCTTGAATGAGGATAATATAGCCCCCGGACGCTGCTGTGATAAAGACGGCAGCCTCCGGGGGCGTTTGTTTATTGCATTGAGTATTTTAGGGCAATACCGCACAAAGATTGTGCGTGTATTGCGCAGTCAGATTTTTCGTCAGATTGTACAATGAGGACGACGCAAGGCTGACGCCTTGCTAGGACGAATTGTGCAAGATGACGGAAAAGATGCAAGCAAGACACGTGCAAAATCCAATAAATGGTCTTTGTGCGGTGTTGCCTTAGTATTCCTTACCTGCCTTAACCAGCTCCCTGAGATAAGCGAACGCCGCTTCCTCCCCCTGCTCTGCCAGCATGCGGAGCAGCTTTTCAAGCATGTCGGAGGTCTCCGGGTGTATCGAACGTGTAGGCTTTCTGGACAGGAAGTAATCCAGCGGGTCGGAATCCCGGTATTTTTCACCGCGGTATATCTTGCTTGCCGCAACTCTGTCGCAGAACATCTCCGCAAGGAACCGCAGCGGCATCTTGACCGGCTTGTATATCTTCTCCACCGGGTCGACGTCTATCCAGTATTCGAAGTGGTGGCGGTTGCGCCCCTTGTGGTGCATCCACGCCAAGGAGTAGCCGTTCAGCTCACGCTCCGCTTCATTCGGGCTGCGCGTGCCCTGGAAGTACTTCACGCCGGGTAAGAACTCGGTGGGCGAGTATTTCGAAAGGTCGTGGCGAAGCCCCTGCCAGAGTATCCCCGCTTTTGCGCAGTGCGCAATTACCTTGTGGCGATGTCGGTTTATGGTTCTAAGGTGTCCGAAAAAGCCTTTCAGCGACATTTTTTGCTCCTTTTGCCGCTGGAATACGCGGCTTATATTTCTGTGCGGAAATTGCTGTTGAATATCGGGCGCAGTCTCTTATAAAGAGGCAGGGATATCAGCACAGCGATAAGTCCTTTTACAAAAGTGAACGGCAGATTGAATACCACCAGACACTTGATGAGCGAATCAGCGCCCGACCATATCGCCTGATACATTCCGATGATGGCTTCCATCGGCATAACTGCGGTGTACAGCGGATATACGATGAAATAGTTGGTCGCAACGCCGACCAGCGCCATAGATACAGCGCCCGCAAGGCATGCCAGAACTACATGCTTTATGGAATGCCCTGTTCTGTTCGAGATAAGCCCCGCAGGGATTACCAGCAGACAGCCAAGAATAAAGTTCGAAACCTCGCCGACGCCGCCAGTCATGGAGCCTGCAAGAAGGAACCCTCCCAGATTCTTTATAAGGCACACCGCTACTCCGGAGACCGGTCCCATAGTTAAAGAAGCCAGCACCGCCGGAACATCTGAGAAATCAAAGCTGATAAATCCCGGCATTATCGGTATCTTGAACGCAAGGAACTTCATCAGCACTACTGCCATTGCGCTCAGCAGAGCCGTAAACACCAGCTTGCGGACGTCGATAGTCTGCTTTGTTTTTGTTGTTGTGTTGTTCATGTTTTCCTCCATTGTTCTGGGGAAACAGAAAGCCCCTGCACGCACAAAATGGCTGTACAGGGGGCGCAAATATGCACGCAGAAGCGATACAACATTTGTTTTCTGATTCTTTCATCCGGACTATACCGTCGGTACCGGAATTGCACCGGTTCAGCCTATGCGGCTCGCGGACTTTCACCGCCGGTGGAGAATTGCACTCCGCCCCGAAACAGATAAAATGTATTCGGCGAAACCTCGCCGTAATTACATTATATACCCGCCGCGCGGATTTGTCAATAGGCGGACGAAAATTATTCCGGGGAAGCCTCCGCCTTCATGCAGAGTTCGTAGAACGGCGCGAGCTTTTTGAAGTCCCTCGCGACGCGCTGGGAAAGCTTGTCCGAGAACAATATCTCCGGGTCGCTGGCGTCGAAGGAGAACCCTATGCTCTTACGGTCGAGCCAGCGGCGCAGCTCCTCGGGCTGGTCGGGAAACTTGCTGCGCTTGTAGAGGTCGCCGAACATTTCGAAACCCTTCAGCTTCTCCGCCGCCAGGAAAGCCTCCTTGAAGCTGTCGTCCCCCGCCAGAATGAGCCTGCGCAGCTTCTGCATGGACTGAGCGGAAGCACAGTAATATCCGCAGCCGTAGCTTATCCCTCCCGCGCCTATCGAGAAATAAAATCCCGGCAGCGCATGATACTGCTCGCGCGTGCGGCTGAACGTATACCAGATGTGGTCGCGAAAAATGGAATCCGGATTAAGGCGCATGTCGCGGTATATCCTTGAGATACGCGCGGGGTTTATCTCGATGAGCGGGTCGATCTTCAGTACTGCAGGCGCAACGTCAAGTATCAGCTGCTTCATCGGCTCCGTTACCTGCTCGGCGTAGGTCTGCTTGTGGTCGCGGAACCACTCGCGGCTGTCGTGCAGGCGGTTTTCAAACAGAAAATCAACTGACTGCTGTGAAAATGGCATGTTTTTTCTCCTTTGCAGTAATTTGCACCTCCTTTCCTGATATCATCAGCATGCAGGAATATACCCTGTAGAAAGGAGCTGTTTATGGCTAAAAAAATCACTTCGGCGGAGTTCTTCGACAAGAATAACGCCGCTTTTATGAAATTCGGCAGAATGTTCACCCGAAAGCTCACCGACCAGGAACTTATCAACGCCCTGGCTGAAAAAGACCTCGAAAAGCTCGCGAAGGTGTTCAAGCTGGTGTTTGAAATGCTGGAGGAAAACTCCCCTGACAGCAACGCGCAGCTTGCGGCAATGATCTCCGCATACTCTGAAATGGGCGAGCCGGGAGAGACAGACGGCGCCGGCGAAACGGAGGACGGCGAATGACCGACGTATTTTCACCAAAGCAGAAATCCGCACTGGGGCTTGTGAAGTCCGGCGGACTGCGCCGTATCAACCTCCTTGAAGGGAGCGTCCGCAGCGGAAAGACCTGGATCTCCATGATAATGTGGGGATTCTGGGTAGCCTCCGCACCGGAAAACGGCGCGTACCTCATGGCGGGGAAAACTCTCACGACTATGCGCCGAAACGTCCTAGAGCCGATGTGCGGTCTGTTCGGGAGCTGCTTCACCTACAGCCTCAGCAAAAAGGAGGGCAGGCTGTTCGGCAGAAAGATCTATCTCGAGGGAGCCTCTAACGCGCAGGCGGAAAGCAAAATACGCGGAATGACCCTCAACGGCGCCTACTGCGACGAGCTGTCGCTGTTCCCGGAGGACTTTTTCGCAATGCTGCTGTCAAGGCTCTCGGTCAGCGGAGCAAAGCTCATTGCGACCACCAACCCGGACAATCCCGGGCACTGGCTCAAGCGAAACTACCTCGATAACGATGCGCTCGACCTCCTGGACCTGAAATTCACGCTGGACGACAATCCGTTTCTCCCTTCAGAATACGTCAGGGCATTGAAAACCGAGTACACCGGGGTGTTCTACGACCGATTCATACTCGGAAACTGGACCGCCGCCGAGGGCAGGATATACGAGGATTTCTCGCAGAAATGCGTGATATCTCCGCAGGAACTGCGACAGCGCCTGTCCGAAAGTCCGCCGACGACCTCGGTGATCGGCGTGGACTACGGCGGGAACAAGAGCGCAAGCGCGTTCGTCCACACCGGATTTGACGCGGGATTCAGCAATGTGTACGTTCTGGCGGAGCATTACGACAAGCGGAATGTCAGCGCGGAGAGCCTGATCTCCGCATTCGCGGACTTTGTAACGCAGGAGCGCGAACGCTTCCCCACGCTTGAAATGGCGTGCTGCGACAGCGCGGAGCAGCTTCTGATAAAGAGCTTCCGCAGCGCAGTCAGCCTGGAAGTAAGGAACGCGATGAAAAAACCGGTCTCCACCCGGATAAACATGGTAAACCGACTTATCTCCGCAGGAAGGCTGCACATCAGTTCGGAATGCCCGCACCTCATTGAAGCGCTCAAAACCGCAGTCTGGGACGAAAAGAGCCTCCACAAGGACGTGCGGCTCGACGACGGCTCGACCAACATCGACAGCCTGGACGCGTTCGAATATTCACTCGAGCGCTTTGAGCGGGAGCTTTTCAGATACTGACATCGCATAAAACCACCTTTCCTGTCCGGAAAGGTGGTGAGACCGTCGAAAAAGTCCCGTTGGGACTTTTCCGCCGAACATCCCAGCCGCGCGCACGTCTTGGCGGCAAAGCCGCCAAGTGTTTTTTGCCTCGGCAGAGCCGAGGCAAAAAACGGATTACAAACGCCTGCTTCGCAGGCAAAAGCTACTTTTTCGACAAACTGACCACCTTTCCTGTCCGGAAAGGTGGTTTTGATTTATTCGCAGATCTGGCAGACCTGATCACTTCTTCTGCTGCGGAACCGGCTGACCCTGCGGGAGCTGCGCCGGCTGCTGCGGCTTTGCAAGCTCCGTGCCGGTGCTGAGGGTCTTGCGGAGGATACGCAGCTCGTTCACGTCCTTGACCATCAGCTCCTCTACGCGGGAGAGCATTTTGTCGGTGTAATCCTGCGTGGAGCTTCTGATAAGGTTGGAGCGCTGCTGTGCCGCGCTGATCTCCTCGGTGGCGCGGCGGCGCGCTTCCTGGAGTATGGAGTTCTGGTCGATAAGTTCGCGGCGCTGCTGCTCAGCCTTGCTGATTATCGCCTCGGCCTCCTTCTTAGCGTCGCTGATTATGCGGTTCTTATCCGCGACGATGTTCTGCGCCTGCTGTATCTCACGTGGCAGGACAAGGCGCATTTCAGTCGCTATCTCGTCTATCTCGGTGCAGTCCACAAGGCTCTTCTTGCCGATGGGGAATGGAGCCGCCTTCTTAACTACCTCTTCAAGGGCTGCGATAAGGTCTAAAAGATTGTATTCCATTATATTCAGTTCCTTTCAGTAGAATTTGACTTTTCGTGATATTTCGTTCTTGCAAGCTCCCTTGCAGCGTCGAAGTCCTGCGTCAGCCGGCTGCGTATCTGCTCATGGATACACGCCGGAACATACTTGCTCAGGTCTCCGTTGAACATCGCCACCTGCTTTACCATGCTCGACGAAACGAACGTAGTCTTGAGGCTGGCTGGTATAAACACCGTTTCCGCGCGGGGGTTCAGATCCTTGTTAGTGTGCGCCATCTGGAATTCATACTCAAAGTCCGTGGTAGCGCGCAGCCCCTTCACGATAACATCGACGTCGCTGCGCTGATTGAAATAATCCGCAAGCAGCCCGTCGAAGCTCGCTATCTCGACATTCGGGATATCCTTAGTGGTTTCTTTAAGAAACTCGCAGCGCTCCTTCATGCTGAAGCTGTAGGTCTTGAGCGGATTTATCAGCACCACGACGACCAGCTTGTCGAACATCTTGGAAGCACGCTGGATTATATCGAGATGTCCGTTTGTCACCGGGTCGAAGCTGCCTGGGTATATCGCTGTTTTCATGATTCCGGCTCCTTTCCGGAGTCCTCGTCACCGGTCTGCTTCGGGCGGTAGATAGTCACCGACGTGCGGGAATGCCGCAGCACCTTTACTATTTCATATCTCCCGATATCATGCGGAAGCACGCATTCCTTCTCGTGCTCGCAGATTATAACCCCGTTCTCCGACATCTTTTCAACAAGGTGCGGAAGCGCTTTCTGAATTATCTTGTAGTTGTAGGGCGGATCGAGTATCGCTATGTCGAACACCGCCCGGGTGCTTTTCAGGAACGCCGAAAACGGCATGTTCACTACCCGCGCGTTCGCCTCCAGCCCGGTGGACTTCAGATTCTCGCGAACCGCCTTGATGGAAACCGCCGCGCTGTCGATAAAGTACGCTTCCTTCGCGCCGCGGCTGAGCGCCTCTATTCCAAGCTGCCCGCTTCCTGCGAACAGGTCGAGCACTGTTCTTCCCTCTATCTCAAATTGAATAGCGCTGAAAATGGCTTCCTTCACTCCGTCGGTGGTGGGTCTGACTACCTCGGTGCCCTCAACGGTGACGAGCTTACGTCCACGCGCTGTTCCGGTAATTACTCTCATATGTCACTCCTGTATGTCTTTTTCGCTCAGAAACGCTCCTGAATGAACCTATACAGCTCCTGGGCCTTTTCCTCGCCTATCTTAGCCGCCGCGCGGAGTTCCTCCGGCGTGGCATTTTTCATATCCTGCTTTGTCTTGAACGCCTTCATCAGCGCCTGCGCCTTCGCCTGCCCTATTCCGGGAACCTCGGTCAGCTCAAGCTCGTAGGTCTTTTGCTTGTGCTTCACACGCTGGAAGTTGATGGAGTAGCGGTGCACCTCGTCCTGTATATTTGTGAGCAGCTTGAAAAGCGGCTTATTTGCGCTTATCTGTATCTCCCCGCCCTCTTTTGCGATGGCGCGGGTGCGGTGCTTGCTGTCCTTGACAAGCCCGAAAAGCGGAACGTTTATCCCCATTTCGTCGAAAACCTGCGATACCGCCGCGACATGTCCCTGACCGCCGTCCAACAGTATCAGATCCGGCAGCGGAGCGAAATTCTCGTCGCCGTCCAGGTAGCGCTGCATGCGGCGCCGGAGCACCTCCTGCATGCTGGCGTAGTCGTTTATTCCAACCACGTCCTTGATGTTGAACCTGCGGTAGCCCGGCTTGAAAGGTCTGCCATTGCGGTAGACTATCATGCCGCCGACACGCCCGGTCTCGCCGAAGTTCGACATATCGTAGCTTTCGATGATGAGCGGTATCTTCTCAAGATTGAGAAGGTCGCGGAGATCCTCAAGCGCGTTTATTTCCTTTGCAGTTCTTCCGACCCTCAGTGCGAGGTACTCGCTGGCGTTGTTCTTAGCGAGCACTATCTGCGACAGTCCGTTTCCGCGCTGCGGAACCACGAATTTGACAGCGTGCCCCGCCTTTTCCCGCAGCAGCTGAGTCACAAGCTCCATATCGTCGAATTCCTCGTCGATGTAGATCTCCTTCGGGATATCGTCGCGGTCGGGATAGTAGCTCAGCAGGAAATCCCGCCGCATTTCCCCGGGGTCGTACTCGTCGCCGATGAAGAAATTTTCCTTGTCGACCAGCCTTCCGCCGCGGTACTTCACCGCCGCGATACTTGCAAGGCTGACGTTCTGCGCGAGCGCAACTATGTCGTAATCCTCGGTTTTATAGTCGAATATCTTCTGTGAATTCTTGAGCCTTGCTATCGCCTGGATACGGTCGCGGAGCTTCGCCGCCTTCTCGAATTCCAGGTTTTCTGCGGCTTCGTTCATTTCCTCCGTGAGCTGATCAACTGATTTCTGACTGCCTGTTTTAAGGTACTCGAGAGCCTCATCGATTATCTTCTTGTATTCCTCGGAGGATATCTTACCACGGCAAACGCCCATGCATTTCTTGATATGCATGTTAAGGCAGGGACGCTCCTTGCCGATATCCATGGGGAACCTGCGGTTACAGGTAGGCAGCATGAAAATTGTGTTGACCTCCTCCACCGCCTGCTTAACTGTGAAGCCGCTTGTGAACGGCCCGAGGTAATCCGCGTTCGGGTCGTTGGTGTTCAGCGCGTAGGATATCCGCGGGTAAGCTCCTTTGCTTATCTTGATGTAGTTGTAGCCCTTGTCGTCCTTGAGCAGTATGTTATATTTCGGCTTGTGGAGCTTTATCAGGCTGCATTCCAGCACCAGTGCGTCAAGCTCGCTCGGGCAGACGATAAAGTCGAAATCCGCGATATTGTCGATTAGCTTCAGGGTCTTGGCGTTGTGGTTGGAATCATGCCGGAAGTAGGAGGTCACGCGGTTTTTGAGCGCCTTCGCCTTTCCGACGTAGATTATCTTCCCGGTCTTATCTTTCATGAGATACACGCCGGGGCTGAGGGACAGGCGGTTCGCCTTGTCGCGCAGATAGTCGATATTCGGATTCAACACTAAAGCCCCCCAGATGATTATACACACTTTATTGTACCATTTTTTTTGCTGAAATACAAGAGCCTGAGTATATTTTTTTGAGAAAGGCCGAAAATTTTGCAAAAGAAATGTTCCCGGCGGATAAGCTGTGAAAAATCGGGCATAATCATACCAGCCTCAGATTTACACGACACAGGAGGGATAATATGTCACTTTACGGAAAAATGGCTGGGGGTCTGATAGCTCTGACCCTTGTGGGAGGCAGCGCGGCGTATGTTGCTTCGGCTGCCGGGAGCGTCCTGGAAGCCGCCGAGCAGACCGCGGCACAGCTTTCCTGCTATGTGCTCAGGGAATACAACGGAAGCGTAGCGCTTTTCTCGGACGACGGCACAGAGCCTATCGCGCAGTACTCCACCCCGATAGCCGACGTAAACCCCGCAGACGCTGCCCTGCTCAAAGAGGGTATCCGCCTGAGAGGTCTTACGGAAGTCAGCAGGCTTCTAGAGGATCTGGATATTGAATAAAAAGCCGGCTATCCTGAAGATTCAACCAAGCAATTCACAGCAATTTGAAATTCCACGCGAAGCGCGCACCATAATTCCGCATTCCGAATTCTGAATTAAAAAAGTCCCCCGCTCCTAATAAAGCGGGGGATCAGTTATTCTCTGCGAGCGCTTAGCGCAAAGCCTTATACAGCCTTGTTTACAGCGGCAACAGCCTTGTCAATGGAAGTCTTATAGGAACTGAACTCAGACTTGAAGCCGGACAGGTCATTGTAAGCCGCGTCGATGAATACGCCGAGCATACCGTCAAGGTCGGAAGCCGCCTTTGTAAGCGAGGACTTCGCGGAGGAATACTCCGCCGGAGCGCCGGACATCATCTCGTCGTAGTTGGAAACTACCTGCGCATAGCCGGCAGCCTTCATAATGGCGGAGGTCTTATCGTTGTAGATAACGCCCATTACATCCGACTCATACTTGCTGCTCTTGAGGTCAGCAACGGAGTTCTTTACAGTGTTGAACTGAGAAGCCGCGTTGGAAGCCGCAGAAGCCGCATTGGACAGCATATCCGCATACTGGCGTGACTTATCGGAGCTGGTCTGGTTTCCGGTCTGGAGACTCTTGAAGCTGAGACCGCTCTTTGCCGCAGAGTTGAAGCTGCTGAGCTTGGAATCCGCAGTGGAAGTATACTTGCTGCCGGAATCGCTGGTGCCGGTCACATAGGTGTAGTAATCGGTATACAGGTCGTAAAGCTTCTGGAGCGAGGAGTACGCGCTGGAAAGCTCGCTGCTGGAGGGCTTGGCGTTCTTCACCAGGCTGGAGACATTGCTCTTGCCGCCGGAAAGCACGCTAGTCATTCCGGAGGTGAACTTTGTCTTTGTGAATCCTGCATCGACTGCATAGCTTGTAGCCTGAGAATAGAGGTGCAGCTTTCCGACCTCTGCGGAAACAGCCTCGAACGCGTCAAGTATCTTTTCGCGCTGTTTATCCTCGTTGGTAACAGTCGCGGAAGGCTTTGTGGAGACAACCGCCGGTTCCCTGGCAGTGACAGCGGGCTTCGGAGTGGTGGTAACAGCCGGACTTGTAGCAACTGAATTCGGTCTGGTTGTGACAGACGTATTAGGTCTGGTGGTTACAGCAGGAGTTGCTGCCGGTGATGAAGAAGTGTCAGAAGGTCTGCTGCTTTCAGCATCGGAAACTTCCGCAGTCGCGGGCTTGGCTGCTTCCTCAGTAGCCGCAGGCTCCCGCTGGCTCTCGTTCGTAACTATAGGGTTGACTTCCTCAGGAACGCTCGATACATCGGATACGTCAGAAACGTCTGGTACATCAGGCACATTTGCCTCTGCGTTTTCGTCCGCTTCAACGGGCGTATCAGGCACTGTGGAAGCCGTGGTAGGAGTTGCAGGCTGGCTCACCAGATCCTCAGATTTATTGGCCGTGGAGGTCGCAACTATCAGCGCGATAACTCCGACGACAACCACAGCGGCTCCGATGACCGTCGGTATCGGGAATATGCCGAACAGCTTAGTCGGCTGCTTCTGGCTCTTTGCCGCTGAACCGGAAACATTCTTCTTGAGCGGCTTGATGTTCCATTTATTCGGAGAGCCGCAGTTCTTGCAGACGGCTTCCTTCTCGTACATATCCTGACCGCAGTTGCGGCAGTAAACAAGCTTGCCGAGATCAGCTCCGTCATTCTCAGAGCTTTCAGCGGCAGACGCAGGCTCCGGTTCAGGGCGGCGGGGCTGTGTGAATTCTGGTTCAGTGTATGCGGGAGTTTCCGGTGCGGTGTATACGGGTGCTTCCGGTTCGGCGTACGCAGGTGCTTCCGGCTCGGTGTACGCGGGTGCTTCCGGCTCGGTGTACGCAGGTGCTTCCGGCTCGGTGTACGCAGGTGCTTCCGGTTCGGTGTACGCAGGGGCTTCCGGTTCGGCGTACGCAGGTGCTTCCGGCTCAGCGACCGCCGTGGGAGCGGGTGCGGTTATGTCAATATTGATATCATCGTAATTCTGCTCGAGCTGCATCGGCTCGTCAGGCTCTGCCATTTCACCGCCGTTTATTACCGGCAGACCGCTCTCTGAAAGGAACTGGGTCTCAGGCATTCCGGCTTCCATGCTGAAATCTTCGACGCGGCGGGATAAGGTGCCAAGATCCGGCTCCTGCGGAACGGGCTCAGGCTGGGGTTCAGGCTCGGGAGCAGGCGCGCTTATTGCAGGCATATCGCTTGAGGTCGCGTTTAGATTGGCAAACTGCTGGTTGAGCGCTTCGATCTCACTGTTGAGATCTCCGCCGCCTAAACCGCCGATACCGCCAAGACCTCCGCCGAGGCCTCCCATATCATCAGAGCCGCCGCTCACATCGTAGCTGATATCTCCGCCCAAGCCGCTGTTATTGACGAAATTGTCTATTCTGGCGAGGTCGCTGTCGGAAATTCCGCCGAACTCGCCGCCGAGCGGGTCGGTGTTGACCAGCGGAACCCCTGAGGAACCATTCGCGTTCAGCTTCATGCCACACTTTTCGCAGTGGTCGGTGGACTTCTGCATTCTCATGCCGCAGGTCGGGCAGAAAACAAGAGTACCCTCCTCGTTACCGATTGGCTGGATACCCGGCATTTCCCCGCTGGGCTGTTCACTAGCAGACTGCTCGTTTGCCTGAGCATCTTCGTTCTCTTCCTCTTCTTCCACTTCTGGCGGAACAGGCGTGCCGCACTCCATGCAGAATTGATAGCCGCGGATCAGTTTCTTGCCGCAGTTTTCACAATACATTATGTAATCCTCCCAAATGGATCGTAATACTCTCTGTAATCAAATCTGACGCAGACTTTGATGATAGAAATATCCAAATTAAGTATACTATACTGCCTAAAAAAAGTCAACTTACAAAACGCAAGATTGTTAAAATGAAATAATACGAACCCGGGGTTTTTGTGCATAATCATACCAAAAAATAACACCCCGCCGGACATAACCGGCAGGGCATTAAAAGCGTGTTAAAATGTAGTATCAGAGTATCGTTGAAAAATACAGACCGGCGAAAATCCCGGCTGCCGCCGCCATAACTCCGGTAACGGCGAGACATATCGCGATATGCGCGGCTGTGAAATAGCGGCGCTCCTTTTCGGGCTTCTGCGCGGAAGCCACCGGGACTTCATTATTAAATGACAGTAGATTTGCAGCACTGCCCGGAGCCGCCTGAGCATTCAAAGCGCCGCTGGCAGGGGTCTGTGCAGCTGTGTGCTCCGCGCTGCTCTGCGGGATCACTCCAGGCGTGGGGACGCTGTACACAGGCTGTTCGGTCAGCTCGGGTTTTACCTCCCCGGCGGACTGCACCGTCTGGGAATTCACGGCAGATACAATGGGCGCAGCAGAAACAGTCTGAAGCTCCTGATGTGTCGCCGGAGCCTCCACAGGAGCAGAAGCCGCCGGAGCGGCGCTCAGGCTCTGCGTGGATACCGAACCGAAACCCGCGCCGCACCATGTGCAGAACAGGCTGTTATCATCATTTTTCTTGCCGCATTTTGGACAGAACATATGTATACTTCCTTTCATGAATCAGTCATTCGTGACCAGCAGACCTCCGCCGTTGCGGACGTAATCGAACAGGTACTGCTGCGCGATGCCCTCTATGCCGAGGGTGCATTCCGGCAGACCTCCGGGGTAGAACTGCGCCATTAGCCGCTTTACCCACACGTCCTTCGGGAAGGCGTCAAGCTTATGGAACGCGAACAGCAGCACGCAGTCCGCGACCTTATCGCCTACTCCGACTATAGTCTTGAGCTGCTCCCGCGCCTCCGCGAGCGGCAGCCTGTCGATTTCCGCGAAATCAACAGCACCGGAGTTCACCTTCTCCACCGCGTCGCATATGTAGCGCGCGCGGAATCCCGCCCGAAGCGGCGCGAGATCCTCCGGAGCTATCCCGGAAAGCTGCCGAGCCGTCGGGAATGCGTATCCCCCGCCCGCCGGAGTTCCGAAGCTCTCGCACAGCCGCCCGATTATCCCGGAGATACGCGGAATATTGTTATTCTGGCTGATAATAAAGCTGATGAGCGTTTCGAACGGCTCCTGCCGCAGAATGCGTATGCCCGGCGAGAATTCGCAGGCTTTTTTCAGCGTTTCGTCCGCTGAAAGCGTTTCGATGTACGCGGAATAATCCGTGCCCAGGTCGAAATAGTTTTCCCAGAACGGGATATCCTGCTCGGATACGCCGTGCAGGGTGACTTCATCGCCGGACTGCGTTACAGTAAGGCTTCTGCCGCCGGCAATGCCGGAAAACTCGCCGTTTTCGTCCTCGCTCCAGCGAAAGCACTGACCGCACAGGAACGTCCGGCGGATATCAAAATTTTTATTTTGTATGGTGTAATTCATAGAAATTTTCGTAAACCCCTTGATTATTTGTCTTAATTATAATACAATAGGAGTATAATTTCAAGAGTATCCGCTGTATTTTCAGCGACTTTTCACCTTATTCACGCAAAAGGAAAGGACTTACAATGAGAGAAAGTATTCTGACGATACCGATAAACGAAGTGTTCGAGCCGCGGGAGGGCTGCCCCATCTGCGCCATGCGTAACACTGTCGAGCAGCATATCAGCGAGTACATAATGGGCGCCGCGATGATGGAGCCTGACGTCCGCATGGAAACTAACCGGCTTGGGTTCTGCCATACGCACTTCAACAGCCTGCTCAAGCAGAACAACCGCCTGTCGCTGGGGCTAATGCTCAACACTTACCTAGGTACGCTCCGCGGAGAGATATTCGAGAATAAAAGCATATTCTTCACAAAGGGAGCAAAGGCAAAGAAGTGCAGCGAAATAGAGAACACCTGCTTCGTGTGCAGCAAGGTAGACTGGGGCGTTGAACACATGCTGGAAACGGTATTCACGATGTTCCGCGAGGACGCGAAGTTCCGCAATCTGTATTCCACGCAGAAATACATCTGCATACCGCACTACAATCTGATAATGTCGCATGTTCCCTCCAAGCTGCCGAAAGCAGACCAGAAGGAATTCATCGCCGCCACCGACAAGCTTGTGGAAAACTACATCAAGGAGCTTAACAGCGACGTAAACGAGTTCTGCAACAGCTTCGACTACCGCAACGCCGGAAAGCTCCACAGCGAGGACATGGAGCACGTCAGAAGCTCCATCGAGCGCGCGATAGAGTTCATAACCTCAAGGAAACCAGACGTTAAATAAAATCCGGAATCAAGCTGTTCTGCTTTGTGAGACGGATTTAAAATAACCGCCGAAGGCGGCACCGAAATTCCGAATTCATAATTCCGAATTAAAATAAGTGGGTGTTTAAATGGATATTTTAGCAATAGAAAGCAGCTGCGACGAGACCGCAGCCGCAGTAATACGCGATGGCAGGGAGATAATCTCCTCAGTCGTGGCAACGCAGATAGAGGAGCACAAGCTGTACGGCGGCGTAGTCCCCGAGATAGCCAGCCGCCGCCACTGCGAGAGCATAGTCGCGGTAGTTGACGAGGCGCTCCAGAAGGCGGGCATGAAAGCGCAGGACGTCGACGCGATAGCCGTAAGCTACGCACCGGGGCTTATCGGCGCGCTGCTGGTAGGAGTCAACTTTGCGAAGGGGCTTGCGCTGTCGCTGGATAAGCCGCTTATCCCGGTGCACCACATTCGCGGGCACATCGCGGCGAATTACCTGGCTCACCCGGAGCTTGAACCTCCGTACCTCTGCCTGGTGGCCTCCGGGTCTCACAGCCATATTGTGAAGGTCAACGACTGGACGGAGTTCGAAACGATAGGTCAGACTGTCGACGACGCCGCAGGCGAAGCCTTCGACAAGGCGGCGCGCGCTATGGGCTATCCCTACCCAGGCGGAGTCCACATCGACAAGGCGGCGCAGACCGGCGACCGTAAGAAATACCAGCTTCCGCACCCGCACACTGCAAATCCGTACGATTTCAGCTTCTCGGGGCTGAAAACCGCGGTCATAAATCTCATACACAACGCCAGACAGAAGGGCGAGGAGATCGACGTCAACAGCCTTGCAGCGTGCTTCCAGTATACCGTTGCGGATATCCTCACGCAGAAGTTCATCGCGGCGGCGAAGGAGGGCGGCTACAAGACGCTGGCTCTCGCAGGCGGAGTTGCGGCGAATTCCGGGCTGCGGAGCATGCTCCAGCAGCGCGCGGACTACAACCGCATGAAGGTATACTACCCGCCGCTGGCCCTGTGCGGCGACAACGCGGCAATGATAGGCTGTCAGGCGTATTATGAGTACAAGGCGGGTCACATCGCCGGTTCTGACCTCAACGCCGTTGCGACCATGCGCCTCGACCGCGTAACATGGTAATTCAGTAGAAGGACGCGTCAGCATGAAAAACATAATTTTAATAGGAATGCCCGGCTGCGGCAAATCCACCATCGGAGTGCTGCTTGCAAAGGCAATGGGCTTCCGGTTCATAGACACTGATATCACTATCCAGAACCGAACGGGAATGCTCCTTCAGCAGATAATCGACCAGAAGGGGCTCGACTGGTTCTGCATCGAGGAGGAGCGGGCAATAATGTCCGTTGAGGAAAGCGGCGGCTGCGTTATCGCCACCGGCGGAAGCGCAGTGTATTCCCGCAGCGCGATGATGTACCTGAAGGAACACGGCTACGTATACTATCTCGCCCTTCCGGTGGAGCAGGTCGAGAAGCGCCTGCACAACATAAAGACCCGCGGCATAGCAATGCGCCCCGGGGATTCCATCGAGGACGTTTTCCGCAGGCGCCGCGCGCTTTACGAGGAGTACGCTGACATCACCGTTGACTGCGCCGGCAAATCCATCGAGGAAATTGTTGAGGAGATAGTCGGCGAGCATTCCCTTATTGCGGGAAAGTGACCGTTTTGCTTTGACGAAAGGAGCGGAAATGGAGGAAAACACGATAGGTATAATTCCCGGGGACATGTCGAAAATGCCCGGATTCAAGAGCGTCTGCATGAAGCTTGGCGCGATGATGATAATTATTTTCGTATCCCGTGGACTGGAAACCGTGCTTCTGTCGGCGGCGGTGAATCTCGGAATGTTCGACGGAATGGATCCGAATATGTCGTATCTGCTTCAGACCGTGGTGAGCTTCCTGTTTCTGTACATCATTCCCATGGGCTGCGCGGCTGCGCTTCTGAAGCCTTCTGGAATGTGCGCGAAGGTCTACAGGAAGCCGCAGTTCTTTGGCAGCGCCATGGGAATGTTCCCCGCGTTCTACGGGCTGTCGCTGTTTGTGAACCTGCTGACCATGCTGGTTTCAAAGCTGTTCGAAAACACCGATCTGTACAAATCTTTCAACACGGTGAACGACCTTGCGCCGGACAATCTGTTCTGCGCCGGGGTTCTGCTGTTTCAGCTCGTGATAATCGCACCGTTATTTGAGGAATTCTGGTTCCGGGGAATCGTCCTGGAGTCGCTCAGACCCTACGGAAACGGTTTCGCGATATTCGTTTCCGGCATATTGTTCGGCATGACCCACGCGAATTTCAGCCAGTTCTTCTATGCTACGGTTCTTGGAATATGCCTCGGATATATCGCGGTTTCCACAAATTCCATCGTGACGACCACGATAATGCACGCAATGTTCAACGGGATTTCCGGGCTGCTGCTTCTGTTCATCACATTTGACGACGTAGGAGACTACCTCCTTGCAAAGGAACGCGGCATGGAAGGCGTACAGACCCCTGTAGTCGTATGCTACCTGATATTCTGCTTCTTCGTGATAATGCTCATGATAATCGGAGTTCTGATGGCTATTGTGAAGCTGCGGAAGATAAAGCGCTACAAAGTCCCGAAGATGTGGGACGTCCCGGCTTCAAAGCGCTGGGGAGTATTTTTCACCCGCGCGACCGTTATAATCGCGCTCGTGCTCGCCGCGGATACGTTTACGTTCCAGTTTGCGGCACGCGGAGTGCTGAAGCTCATGAATCTGGTCACAGGACAATAATTTCACGCCCCGGAACCGCCTCCGGGGTTTTTTGTGAGATATCACCAAACAAATTTTCTTTGGTTATCAAAAACATACAATTTTCTTAAAATTGAGAGTTACGTATTGACAGAATCAAAATCACATGATACAATTAAAGAAAAGCAATAATTGTCAACGGAGGTGTTCATATGAAAAAAACAAGAACCTATATTTTTGACGCACTTGTAAACCTGATCGTACAATCGGTGCTGTTCTTTATAGGAATGTTCGTGTGGGTCAATCCGGTATACGAAGTTATATGGGCGCTTGCCGCCGCCGGATTTGCGGCGTTCCTGGCATTCATGGAGCGTGGCGCTGAGAAACGGAGCGGCGCGGATTTCCGGCACTATCTTATGTTTTCGGTGCTGCCGGTGAATATTATCGCGCTGATAGTCGCGGCAATCCGCGGCGCTGCGGAGTACAAAACATGGAGCTCGGGAATGCTTATCTACGTTTATAATCCGTTATACCCTATAGGCATCGCAGTCGGAACCATCTGGATAACGTTAGCGTTCATCGCCATAAACCGCCTTACCCGCAGGGAGGCTTAGAGCATGTCTCAATTCGGTGTTTGTGCATTCGACTGGTTGATCTGACAACATATGCTTTTTCGCCGTCAGGCTATTATGGTCTATTCCGAATTCCGGAGCAGTCATCCACAGTATATGGAGAACACGCAACAAGATGTTGTTAATATTTCGTCAATCTTCGCATATGATGTGTCGGGAGCTTTGCTCCCGATTTTTTTGTGCAAAAGGGAGAGAAGTTTTCCACATTTTCAACGGTGAAAACAGTTGAAAGTACGGTTAAAACTGTTGAATGGTTGATTATTTCGACAGATTTTTCAACAGAAACGTTGAAAAACAGGCTTATCCCGCATGAAAACTAGTCCGGCAAAGTTGAAAACTATGTTAAAACCGTGGAAAACTTATTCTGGAAATTCCCTTGATTTTACCGCGCCATGTTATGAAAAAATCGCGGAAATATGGAGAAAATCCGCGTTTACCCCTTGACAAAGCCGTATACACATGATATAATATTAACGTTGCTGTAAAGCGTTTTTACCTGACACCTGAATGAAAGTGAGCAATTAAACACCGATGGAACGCAGCCTTGATTTTGTGATACTGCTTGATATCTACGGCGAGCTGCTGGCGAATTCCCAGCGCGAAGCCCTGGATATGCGGTATAACGCAGACCTCTCCCTGGCGGAGATCGCCGAAGAAATGGGCGGAGTTACAAGGCAGAGCGTGGTTTCCGCGATAAAAAAGGGCGAGCAGCGCCTGGAAGAACTGGAGCAGAAGCTTGGCTTCGCGGCAAGGCTCAGAACTCTTTCGGTGGAGCTGGATCAGGCGTCAGAACTTGTTTCATTAATGAAGCAGGAAAACAGCGACCAGCGCCTTGAAAGGCTCGGCGGGATACTATCAGATATCCGGCGCGGCCTGTGAGGCATTCCCAAAAGAACGACTTCCGAATTATAAAGGGGTGAGTACATGGCTTTTGAAGGACTTTCCGGCAAGCTGAACAATGTTTTCGGCAAGCTCAAGGGACGCGGCAAGCTCAACGAAAAGGATATCAAGGACGCTATGCGTGAGGTTCGCATGGCGCTGCTGGACGCGGACGTAAACTACAAGGTCGCTAAGGACTTCGTGGCGAAGGTCAGCGAGAAGGCGGTCGGCGAGAAGGTCATGGACAGCCTGACTCCTGCGCAGCAGGTCATCGACATAGTTCACCGTGAGCTTATCGAGCTGATGGGCAATACCACAGCGAAGCTCAACTTCCCTTCAAAGCCGCCGTGCGTTATCATGATGTGCGGTCTACAGGGCGCCGGTAAAACCACCCACTGCGCAAAGCTCGCAAAGCACCTCATCGCGCAGAATCACCGCCCGCTGCTGGTAGCCTGCGATATCTACCGACCCGCGGCTATCGACCAGTTGAAAATAGTTGGCGAAAAGGCAGGCGCGCACGTGTTCGAAATGGGTCAGACCGACCCGGTGAAGATCGCTAAGGAAGGTATCAGGTACGCGAAGGACAACGGCTTCGACATTGTTCTGCTGGATACCGCCGGACGTCTCCACATCGACGAAACGCTGATGGACGAGCTACGCAACATAAAGCGCGAGACAAATCCGAGCGAGATACTCCTCGTTGTCGACTCCATGACCGGTCAGGACGCGGTGAACGTCGCACAGAGCTTCAATGAAGCCCTCGACATCACGGGCGTTATCCTCACCAAGCTGGATGGCGACACCAGAGGCGGTGCCGCTCTGACAGTCCTGGCGATAACCGGCAAGCCGATAAAATTCGCGGGCATAGGCGAAAAGCTCGACGATATCGAGCCATTCCACCCGGACAGAATGGCGAGCCGAATCCTCGGCATGGGCGATGTGCTGACCCTCATCGACAAGGCGAAAAACACCATTGATGAGAAGGCAGCCGCCAAGACCATGCAGAAGATGCAGGAAAACAAATTCGACCTGAACGACCTGTACGCACAGTTCGAACAGATAGAGAAGATGGGAAGCATTCACTCCCTGCTGAAGATGATCCCCGGAGTTGCCGGAAAGGTAAAGGAAGAGGACATCGACGAGAAGAAGATGCCCCGCACAAAAGCGATAATCTCCTCCATGACGCCGAAGGAGCGCGAAAAGCCCTCCATCATCGACGCAAAGCGCAAACGCCGTATCGCGGCGGGAAGCGGCACAAGGGTCGAGGACGTCAACCAGCTTCTCAGACAGTTCGAGCAGATGCAGAAAATGATGAAGCAGATGGGTCTTGCAGGCAAGGGTAAGGGCAAGAAAATGCGCATTCCCATGAACATGATGAAGCAGATGGGCAACATGGGCGGTCCCGGCGGATTCCCAATGTAAGTAAACAGCGGCTTTGCCGTTGAAATAAAACGATATTGCCCGAAAAGGGCGGAGCTGATATGATTTCACTGCGCTTAACGCGCATGATGAATATATCAATGCTGAAAGGAGAAAATAAAATGGCAGTTAAGATCAGACTCAGAAGAATGGGCGCAAAGAAGGCTCCCTTCTACCGTGTAGTTGTAGCTGATTCCCGTTACCCCAGAGATGGCCGTTTCATCGAGGAGATCGGCACTTATGATCCCACCAAGGAGCCGGCTCTCGTAAACATCGACACAGCTAAGGCTGACGAGTGGATCAAGAAGGGCGCACAGCCCACTGATACTGTTAAGAGACTTCTCAAGAAGTAATCACGGCAGTAACGCGGGCGTCGCAGCCCGTTAAGAACGTACCGGGGATTTCCCCTTTATCCCACAGGAGGGACTATATATGAAAGAGCTTCTGGTAACTATCGCCTCTGCGCTTGTAGAGGACAAATCGGCAGTCCAGGTAACTGTTGACGAGCCGGACGCCGAGGGCGTTGTCGTTTACCACCTCCATGTTGCACAGGAGGATATGGGCAGAGTCATCGGCAAGCAGGGCAGGATCGCTAAGGCTATCCGCACTGTAATGCGCGCGGGCGCTGTCAGAGCAGACGAAAAGATCTCCGTAGAGATCGACTGATACAAAAGGACGGAACAGAAATGTTCCGTATGAAACCGTCGAAAAAGTCCCGATGGGACTTTTCCGCCGAAACATCCGCCCTGCGCGCACGGTTTGTCGGCAACGCCGACAAACCGCACACTTGTGCGGATAGAAGTGTTTTTTACTCCGGGAGACCCGGAGCAAAAAACTGATCTCAAAAGCCCGCTTCGCGGGCAAACTACGATTTTTTCTACAAAGTTGGACGGAACAGAAATGTTCCGTCTTTGGTTTTAAGGAGATATTATGAAGGTTACAGAAAACGAAAACAAGGAAATCGTAAAAAAGATACGCGAGGGTCTGGAAAAGACCGGCGGCTACTGCCCGTGCAGAATACAGCGCACGCCTGAAAACAAGTGCATGTGCGAGGAATTCAGACGCCAGATAGCCGACCCGGATTTCGAGGGCTACTGCCACTGCATGCTGTACTACAAGAGCAAGTAAAGCCGCTCTGGACGATTTCCCGTTGACATAATAAGCAAACCGTGCTATACTTTAGTTATTAAAGCAGCACGGTTTGCTGCATATACAAGCGTATAGGGAAAACGGAGAGATCGCATGAGAACATACGAATATATTAACAGCGGCTGGCGGTTCAGCAAGGTCGGCGGGCTTCCCGAGGGAAGGCAGACTGAGCCGAAGTCCGACGACAACGGCTGGGAACTGGTGGAGCTTCCGCATACATGGAATGCCGCCGACTGCACCGGGGTTTCCGGCAGGGCTTCGGAATACTCCGAAGGGTACTACCGCGGCGCAGGATGCTACCGCAGGAAGGTAAAGCTGCCGCACGAGCAGTATCACGGAAAGCATGTGTTTATCGAATTTGCCGGAGCGAATACCACAACGGTGCTTTTTGTCAACGGAAAGAAGGCAGGAGTGCATGTCGGAGGGTATTCCGCATTCAGGTTTGACATCACGAAACTGGTAAAGCCAGGAGCAGACAATCAGTTCACGGTGTATGTCAGCAACGCAACGTCAGAATTCGTGGCACCCATAGGCGACTGCGGAGATTTCACGAAAATGGGCGGAATCTACCGCGCCGTAAGGCTCATCGCCGTTGACAAGCTGCGCATTGCACTGCGTGACAACGGTTCTTCAGGCGTGTACATAACAGCAAAGCCGGAAGCTGACGGCAGCGCGGAAGTACACGTGCTTGTAAAGCTGGAGAATGATTCCGCTGAGAAAAAAAACGCAACTGTCCGTGTGACGATATCCGGAGGTGCAGCGAATATTCAGAGAGAAGCAAAACTCACGATCGCACCTGGAGAAGCGTCTGCTGAGTTTTCACTGAAACTTACCGGCGCGCACCTGTGGGACGGAGTTCGCGACCCGTTCCTATACTCAGCGAAGATAGCCGTACTTTCCGGCGGAACTGCCCTGGACGGCGTTACGGAGCAGTTCGGCGTGAGGGAGTTCAGCATTGACCGCGAGAAAGGGTTCTTCCTGAACGGAAAGCACACTCCACTGCACGGCGTGAATTATCATCAGGACTCTCCGCGCGCTGGCTGGGCTATGACCAACAAACAGCGCGAACGGGATTACGCAGTAATGCGCGACATGGGCTGCAATGCGGTCAGAATGGCGCATTATCAGCACGCCTCCGAGGAATACGCGCTTTGCGATAAGCTTGGCATGTGCGTGTGGACGGAAATCGGCATAATCGGCAAGCTGTGTCCCGGCGAGCCTGCGGAGCCGCAGCTTTCCCGGGAATTCGCCGACAGCGCCATGCAGCAGTTAACCGAGATTATCGCGCAGACCTACAATCACCCTTCTGTGATGTTCTACGGAATGTCTAATGAGATCTACCAGATGTCGGACAGTATACACTCGCTCTATGAGCAGATGTACGATTATATAAGCGAAAACGGCGGCGGAAGAGCCGCAGTCTACGCTGACGCGCAGTTCTGGGGGAAGTTTTGCACGCTTCCCGCGGACGCAGTGGGTTACAACCGGTATTTCGGGTGGTATAAGGAAGCCGGAAGCGTGGAGCAGTTCCGCGAGTGGTTCGATAAGGCTCACGAGGAGCAAACACGTCCGCTGTGCATTTCGGAGTACGGCGGCGGAGGAGCGATATCCCAGCACAAGGACAACGTCAACTGGCTGACCGACATAGACCCGAATGGAGAGCGGCACTATGAAAACTATCAATCGAGGCTTCATGAGCAGATCTGGGCGCAGATAGGCAGCCTTGACTATCTCTGGGCGAAGCTGGTGTGGTGTATGTTCGACTTCCCGGCGGCTGGGCGCAGGGAGGGCGACACAGCAGGAATAAACGACAAGGGGCTCTGCACCCGCGAGAGGGTACCAAAGGACGCCTACTGGTTCTACCGCTCGGTGTGGAACAGCGAAAAGACCTGTCGGCTTACAGAAAAGCGCTTTACGGAGCGCCCAGCGAATGTTCCGGAAGTTCGTGCCTACGCCAACGCGGAACGCACTGAGCTGCTGCTGAACGGGAACTCCCTCGGATTTGGAAAAGTTCCGGACACCAGATTGCCGACTGTGTTTGTCTGGAAGGACGTTAAGCTCCGACCGGGGAAAAATGATCTGCTGTTAAGGGCGTTTTATTCTGATGGAACTGTGCTTGAGGACGGCGCGTCATGGGAGACAAGTTGTTAGTTTTATTGCGAAAAATGTTGTTTAGAGGCAAAACGCTGCTTGTGATAGAAAACTATAATTTAGCGGTGTAGTGTGCTTCCGAAACAGTCCACCGGACTGTTTCGGAGGAAAGGCTCAACAAAGACAAT
>OGGZ01000263.1_pt1 | contig 63595 bp, 78 predicted proteins | sample 1571371 | NCBI WGS metagenome assembly OGGZ01 (sample SAMEA2582025, study PRJEB24529) | metagenome | biome: Human gut stool | place: China | collected 2011
TCCGCTTGCCGAGGCAGCAGGCGGTGACGTAATCGCTCATGGACATGTGGGCCTTCGCTGCCAGCGCTTTGATCTTCTCGCGGTCAGCGGACGCCATGCGCGTGCTGAATTTGATATCTTTTTTCATGTTTTTCTCCAATCGTAGCTAAAAGTGGGTGTGGGCTTCTGCCCGCAGCTTGGGGGTGTGGGGCCATGTCCCGCCCAGTGCATTTGGCAGGGCAGCGGCTTCGCCGCAGACCAGACAAATGCGATGCTGGCTGTCGGCGGCACAAGCTGCATATCACTCGTTTCCGTCGCTGCCGCCGACGAAAACTCGCTCACTCCGCTGCACCGCCTTCTTCCCACCGAAACCGCTTCGCTGGGTTTCGGCGGGAACCCTGTTGGGGGCGGTGATAAAAACTCCCATTTCACATTTTTTCGGCACTTCTATGTGGGAGGGGTATCACTACCCTCCGGCCGCTTTGTCTGTGTCGGAACAACCCGGCGCGGGGTTTATTTCAGCAGAAAAAACGGCTTTCTCAGAGTGGGTGCTCTGCGCCGACGAACGCTCTGTTCACTCCTGCACACAGTGCTTTTTCGGCGTTCCTGCATGGGGAGTGGTATCACTACCCTCGGCGTGCGCTTTATGCCGTTGAAACGCTGGACGCCCGCGGGTCACGGCGGCGTATTCGTCGTTTTTATGCCGTCTCGGAATTTGCCCCGTGCGGGCAGAATATCCCCTCGACGGGTACACACGCCACCCCAGCCCCTAACCGCGCACACAGCGGCTCACACGCCGAAACACGGCGGGTTCTCAGGGTCGATGGTGACGATGTTTCCGGCAACGGGATCATCGACCCCATCGACCCTTTTCAGGCAGATCAGACGGTCGCCGTTGCTCTTGCGGAAGGACACCGTAATGCCGTTTCTCCTTAGAGCGTCAACGCTTTTACGGATTCGGTGGGAGAAGCTGTTGGGGGTCAGTCCCTCCGCACTGGCAGGGTCGATCTTTTCCAACAGCGCCTTGGCAGGGGCGCTGATCTCCGGCTGCCGGCGCAGCAATTCAGAGAGAAGAAAAAGAATTCTCTCGTTGGGCTGCTCTTTCTGTTCGCAGTCATCTGACAGCAGCTTCCAGACATGATCCTCACCGTCGAACTCCAGCGCCAGTTCCCGGTAGGGGATGTCCCGCCCGGTGCAGTAGAGCGTGGCGGTGTTCTCTCTGCGCTTGCTCTTGCGGAGGACGAAGTTGCTGTCGGTGGCACCGCTGAGTCCGGTGGTGCCGGAGATCATGTTCATGGGGTCATCGTCATTCATCTTCCGCAGATGATGCACCAGCAGAATGGCGATGCGGTGCTTGTCCGCCAGCGCTTTCAGAACGCCGATGTCCCGATAGTCGCTGGCATAGGGATTCGCGTCATTGCCTGCTGTGCGGATGCGCTGGAGCGTGTCGATGACGATGAGCCGGGTCTGTGGATGCTCCTTCAGGAATTGCTCGATCTGTTCCACCAGCCCGTTGTGGAGCTGCTGGGACATGACGGCGAAGTGCAGCGTGGGCGGCGCGTCCTCCGTGAGATCAAAGAGGCGGCTCTGGATACGCTGGAAGCTGTCCTCCAGACAGAGGTACAGCACCTCGCATGGCCGTGTGGCGAACGTCCAGAGCGGTTTGCCTTGCGCGGCGCAGAGACACAGCCACAGCGCCAGCCACGATTTGCCGATCTTCGGCGCGCCTGCCAGCAGGTGCAGTCCCTGGGGCAGCAGATCGTCCACCACGAAGGAGACCGGTTCGTAAGCGGTGCTTTGCAGCGTGTCCGCGTCAATGGTTTGCAGTCGGTTCATAAAAAATACTCCTTTCCGGTTTGTCAATGTGGTATACTGATACTGTAAAGGAAGGGAGATGGTTTTTACATGGAAGAGTGGTTTTCGAGATTTTTCCAAGACTTGCAACTACAGCTCGGACTGCGTGACCCCAAGTTGACCGCTCCCGAAAAGAATATCTCCGGCATCTTTTTGGAAACAGATACCGGAGAGAACATCGATATTTTATTGGTTGGCAAGGATGGGCGTGTAGAAGAACTCAGGGGTCGAACGCCAGCGGAGGAACTGGTTCGGTTTACTTCTCTGGATTTTGCGGAATACCATGCCGTGATCCAGCGGCTCTGGACGGAGCATCCTCTGTTTTTGGAACGCATGGATGTTCCCTATTCGGACTATGAGGATTTTGAAAAACAGATCAGCGACTTGCCTGATTGGATCAAGAGGATCGATACCATATCCGCTTTTTATGCCTCTGAACATCTTCGGGACGCAATGGCAATGCAGGACAATGGTTCGCCGATTTTTCCGTCCGAGAAAGGTGCCGCAGTTCTTCGGGCACTGGACGAGCCGTGCAGGGCACAGCTGCGTATTCGAAATCTTCTGGAGATCGGGTTTGCCGATTATGAGCGCGCCGCGCAGTGGGAACGGTATGGAGCGTTGGAGGAGGCATACCCCGCGTTAATGCACCAGTTCTTTCCTTGCAGGCCGATGCCGTTCGGACACCGATTGCGGTATACGGTTGAAAATACCTTTGAGCTGTACCTGTTGGAATTGCAGCTTTATTTCCGCCAGAAGAAAAAGCGTATCGCACGGTGTGAGTGCTGCTGGCAGTATTTCATTCCGAAAACCTCTGCGGAAACGCACTACTGCGACCGTGTGATCGACGGACTATCCTGCAAGGCGCTGGGGCCAAAGCTCAAGGGCAAGGATGGTGCGGCATTGGATGAGGCACTGCGGATATACAATGTTCTGCGACATAGGATGGAAGAACGACGGAACCGTTATGAGGACGCTCCGCCAGACCAGCGGGATCGGCTGAAGCCTGTGAGCGACGCTCGCTATCAGGAATGGATCAGTGCAGCGGTCAAGGTCAGAGGGAGGTATCTCAAAGGAAAAATCTCCGCATCGGATTTCCTACGGGAAATCGATTCCTTTGGAGAACTGGAAACCTATGAGGTCGAGCAGGTGTCTCTGCCGGAGCCGGACAGCACAGCATGGCGTCGGCATATCAAGGGGAATCTGGACTTTGATCCAGCTATCAACTACCGAGGCTTCATGCATCTGGACTTGAGAGAGGAGAATGCGGAATGGAAGGTTTGGACGCCAGAGGAACAGGAGAATATCGCCCGCGGCGGGCATAGGAGCTTAAGGGAGAAGTATAAAAAGTAAGGACTGAGGGAGTAAAACTCCCTCAGTCCTTACTTTTTCAAAGATTTATAATATCAAATCTCCCACATGGTTTCATCTCCGCAGATATTACGAATCTTCAATCTAAGCGGTTTCTTTTCACTGCGGATAGCTCCGTCCCAGAACTCCTTGGTTTTCTCGCCGTTGCGGATGACATAACCCAGCTTGTCGATCTTGATCTCGCTGTCGGAGTGCCATGCGCCGTCAGCGGCGGTGCAGTCAAGGCTCAGATACTCGATCAGTTCCAGCCCCTCCTCGCTGATTTCAATGGGCTTGAAGGGCTTCTTGGGCGAGGCGTTCATGCGGGCTTTGTTGTTGAACTCCGTGATCTTTTGCAGCACGCGGTCGCTGACAAAGCTGTCGATCACCACCTGCCAGCCGCCGAAGAGGTCATCATGGACTTCTGTGCAATGGAACGATACCTCGTCCCCAATGGCCACATCGTCCAGCACCGTTTTCAGATCGCGCAGCTCAATCTCCACGGTGGTACTGTCATCCGCGGCGATAAAGCGGCGAATTTCGTCCTCGTCGGTGATGTCGATGTAATACACGATGACCTTTTTTACACTACTATCCAAGTCAGGGATGGCCTGATGGAGAATGCGGTTCATCAGCACCACATCCAGCAGCTTGGAGCTGCTGTCCATCAGGTTTGGCACATAGACAGGAATCATGCCCAGCTTGCTGTCAGAGATGGCTCCCTCCCAGAAGGAGTCCAAATCGTCCTCGTTTTTTAGACCGGGAATGAGGGACTTAATCTTATCCATCGTCTGAACGGGGTTGCGGTAAAGCTGTACGCCGTCCTTGATCTCCAGTACATCAAATTCCGCACCATCAGTAACGAGGCGGTCGCGGGCAGTCTGGATGGAGTTGAGCCCGATGTCGCAGTGGATAAAGCGCCGCCCCAGCTTGTTGGCAACGGCGGCAGTCACGCCGCTGCCGCCGAAGAAGTCAGCAACGAGCATACCTCTGTCGGAGGAAGCGTTGATGATGCGTTCAATCAACGCTTCCGGCTTTTGCGTGGCGTAGTCTGAACGCTCTACAGCTTGTGAATTTACAGGGTTAATATCCAGCCACATGGATTGTGCGGGCATACCAGGCAGTTCGTCAAGATAGACTTTGGAACGGATGCCGCCAGTCTTTGTAATATGGATTCTGCCTTCACGGTCTAAGCGCTCCATGGTTTCAAGCGGCATTCTCCAAAGCGAGCGATAGCCTTTATACTCGTAGTCGTAACCGCCGCCGGAAAGGCCTTTCGCGGTCAGATTTCCGCTGTCCCAGCGGCGACCATCGGGGTCAGTCCGGCTAAAGCGAGCAACATACGCATCATCATAGGGCTGATAGACCGTGTTAAAAATATAATCCGTCTGAGATTTCGTGTAGAAATAAATGCAGTCAAAGTTGTTGCCGTAAAACTCCGCATCACTGTGGGCGGTAGCGCGCTTCCAGATAATCTCGTTTCGGAAATTGTCTTCGCCAAAAATCTCGTCCATCAGGATCTTCACATAATGCCCGATGTGATAGTCCAGATGCACATAGATCGATGCCGTTTCGCTCATGACGCCTTTGATCGCCATGAGGTTTTCGTACATCCAGCTCAGGTACTTTTCTTTATCCCAGACATCGCCGTACATCTTTTCCTCAAAGGCTTTCAGCTCGTCCACATCCAGTTCCCGCTCCGCCTGCGCGATGGCCTCGGCAACCTTGGGATTGCGGCGGATATAGACCTTTTTGGCGTAGTCCGCGCCGCTGGCAAAGGGCGGGTCGATGTAGACCAAGTCAACCTGAACGCCCTGCTCTTTCAAATAGGCGCAGGCAGACACGCATTCGCCGCGAATGACCATGTTGCCATCGGTGTTCTCGCCCACGGTCTCCTGCTTCTCCATCTCGTACAGGGGCATTCCCCGCTGGAGCGTCATGGACAGCTCGTCCGCACCCTTGTAGCGCAGAATGCGGTTGAAATTGCCCAGCACCGCCTGCCCCTCCACGGGCTCGGGAATGAAGGGAATGTATTTAATGGGCATTATCCTTGTCCTCCATTCTCCATGTGGTGTATGAACTGTTCAAGTGACATTGCCATCCCCATGGAGGCAAAACATTCTCGAGCCAGTTGCTGGTTTTGTTCCGGAGTTAGTTGATTCAGTGCTTTAATACATTCAATCACTTTACACTTTGCATTCAGATATTTGTCATCAAAATCTACTGTAGGTCTGATATTCATTGTTTGTCCTCCCCTTGTTTTAATGTGATCAGGAGACGAATGATGTTGCCTGTTTGATACATAAGGTATTCCAGAAGTCTGTTGCTTGTGGCATCTCGATGCTTTGCGTAGTTGTTCATAAAGCTTGTATATGCTTGAAGCAATGTCTCAAAATTTCCACTTACTTCTTTAGGAACTCCTTGGCTTTTCAAATATGTCCCATATGTATTTTTGTAGTTTTCGAGTGACTTGTTGCCTCCAAAAAACTCTTGGAAAAAGTTTTCCAAGGTTTTGCGAAATTTGTCCGCAATATCGCTGGCGTTATCCGAAGTTGTTTCTGAATACTCTTTTAGAGCTTTTACAAATGCCTTGCGCGACTCAGAATAATCAGCTAACCAATCTAACGGCTCAGAAACAAGCGCATCATCCAATTCTTTTGCGCCTTTAGGGAAAATGAAATCACCATCACTATCTTTTACGATTTCAAAATCTATATGGCAGTCATTGAGTGCACCTTTTATGGTAGAAAAAACGGCAATTTTATCCGAATTTTTCCCTTTGTATGTATTGATGAATGCAACAAGCGTTGCCAAAAAATCGAGAAAGTTATCAGTATGTTTTTTGAGATATGGCCATACTTTTTGAAGTCCGACCAGTTCTTCGTCTAAACAAAAAGCCAACGGTTCTCGGTCAGAAGGGAGATAAGTTTCACCTATCATGTACGCAAAAGCAATTTCGTCTCGTTCGGTAAAGGAATATCGTTTTCCGGATCGCATAAAGACTTCTATACGTTTTATAAATAGATTCTTTTTTTGGTCGTCATTAAACGATAACCCAAGTGCCTGTCGATAATCAAGCCAATCCATTATTTATCTCTCCTCAAAAAATCCGCAGATTTTCTCATGTGTTTGTCTGATACGTTCCGCCTCTGGCAGAGTATCCTCCAAATAGAGATACTCAAACCGCGCGTAGCCGAACGCCTGATTGTTATAGCGGGAGAACTCCATTTCCATAAAAGTCCGCTTATCCTTGAACGCAGGGTCATTGGCATAAATACCGCCCTTGGTTTCCACGATAATGGCCTTGTGAATTTTACTATCCTTGCGCTGGAGAACGAGGAAATCCGGCGTGTACATTCCAATATATCGCCAGCCACCGTTCAGGCGCTGATAGCACTTGATCTTAAATTCTGTCATGGCACGGTCGCCGTTGTAGTAGACCTCCAAGCCAAGCCGCTCAACCTCATCGAAGGTCAGGACTTCTTTGAGGAAAGTCTGCTCAAAGCCGCTGTCTGTGTGATAGGGCAGATAGTGGAAGGTGCGGTCTTTTTGCGGATGGGACGAATTTTGCTTGCGAAGCATCTCCAAAATGGCGGTATTTCCGGTTTCCTCTGCCAACTCCATCATGGCCTGCTCTTTTGCGCTGACTTTCAACTTACCTTTATCATCCAGAATGATGCGTTCTACCAAGTCCTGTGCGGGGTAGTAATCGTCCGGTTTCTCTGTGTGGACTGTGGGAGTGAAATTTGCGATATTCAGCAGGCTGGCTTCCTCGGGAATCAGCTCTTCCTTTGTGTGGAAGGTGCGCTTTTCGCAGAACGCCTTTCGGATATTTGCTTCCACCATAGCATGGTCGTAGCGGGAACTGTAGTAACGAACGCCGTCGCGCTCGTAGGTCACGGTCAAATAGACCTCCCGCAGCAAATCGCTGTAACGGCTTAATTCCTGCATGGTCAGTGAACCAAAGCTGCCCTTGACAATACGAAGCAGCCACGTGGCAAAGGTCGCCTGTTCTGTGCCGCGCTCGGTGTTGCTTACCTCAATGCGCTGCGTTTCCATGGTCAGGTCAGTGGTCTTGATAATGTCATCAGACACCTTCGCTTCGTCTGCGGCAACAGGGATCTTTGATTCCGGAGCGGCAGGTTCCTCGGTCTGGGTTTCGTAATTGACTTTGAACTGGTAGAAATCAATTTTGGGCAACTTTAAGTAAGCGGTGCGGTCATACCGCTTGATTTCAGTTTTACCGTGGCTGGCCTCGGTGAATTCTTTCAGAGAAATGCGGTGCTGCTGTTGGAGTTGAGCATTGAGCTTGTCCGCGTTGCTGTCATTGAGGTAGATGAGTGCCGTTTCCGGCGCGTTCTTATCCACCTGACGAAGGCATCGGCAGGAGGTTTGCAGCACCATATTCTTCGGGCAGTCGCCCTCCTGCGAGAGGATGATCCCCGTCAGGCTGCGGCAGTCCCAGCCCTCCTTGCCGATTTGAACCAGCAGAACAACGCGGATTTTAGAAATTGCCTTATCCAGTGAATCAAACTGCATCTGGCTGTCGGTAGGCTGGGGGTACTGCTTATTGCCCTTGTGGAACTTGAGAATGGTGTCGCTGCCAAAGCCGCATTCCGCGGCGATTTTTGCGACAAGCGGGTAAACAAGTTCTTCCAGCTTTTCGATGGTTCCGCAGTAGATGCCCAGCTTTGCGACTGTGCCATTGGCATAGACGGTATCCTTGTAGGTTTCAAAAAATTCACGCACACCGGCTTCAATGATACGGCTGCTGTCCGCAAACTCCGCGATCTTCACCACCGGACGCTTGAGAAAATTTCCAACACCGTTAATGAGCGGGTAGTAATACACGATATTTGTGATCTCCGCTGCGGCGACTGACAGATTGTCCACCACGGTGATTTTCTCTGCTTTTTCCAGATACGGCGTGCCGGAAAAGCCGATGACTGAATTGACCGTATCATTTTCCGCCCAACGTGTGACAACAGCGCGCAGTTTGATCTCATCGCTGACAGCGTGGTGCACCTCGTCAATGAAAATAGACAAAGCGGGGAGTTTGCCGATCAGGTTGCGCAGCTCATTCGCCTGACGATCTTTTTCGTCATCACTTTCCTCAAATAGGTTGATTTGACCTTGACTTTCCTGAATACGGTCGAGAATGACTTTTTCCGCGTTGGTGACGGCAACCAGACCGAACAACTCCGACAGCGGCTGATGGTTTGCGATTTTCTGCACATTCGGATTTTTCGTCTTGTTGGACTTCTTTGCCGTTTTACTCTGATCCAGTACCTCAAAGGAGATCATGCGCTTGAGTTCCGAAGCGGCCGGTTCGGGAATGACCCATGTAGGATCAAAGTTTTGAATGGTTTTCAGACTGGGGACAACGGAGGACTTCAGACCGGAGGGCGCAAAGATAATAAAGTTATGTGCGAAAGCAGAATTTTTCGGCTCATTCCGCGCAAAGTATAAGTCCAGATAGATAAAAGCCGCCATCAGATAGGTCTTGCCTGCGCCCATGGGGAGACTGAACAGGTAGTCGGTGTAAGATAAATCATAAAAGGCTTTGTGGAAGAACGCATGGCAATCAATGCTTTCCGGTTCTTTGCGGATTTGCTGTTCCAGCTTGGGAGAGACCTGCTCTCCTGCATCGTTGGTGAGGCAGGCGTATTCAAACAGTGCTGCAGCAGCTTTGTTTACTTTGAGGTATTCACGGGTGCTGTGCGATACCTCCAAATCATCCAGATCCAGCGTATTGAACGCACCCTCGCAGAACAACTCTGCTAAAGGCTTGCAGCCACACGCGATTTTTAAAAACAGATAGGTTTTGATTGCCTCAACCTGCGCATCGCGCATTTGCCCGGTTTTTACGATGTAGTCAATGACCGCCTTGACTGTGCAAGTCTCCGAAGCCAACCACTCATTGCGCTTGGCTTCGATCATTTTGTAGAACATAGTAACACCTCGCTACCCTCTCACAGTTCCATCGCTGTTTCGTTCAGCAGGAATTTCTCGATGCCCACATACAGGATCCCGTTCTCATCGTGCCATGGGATGATATTGTCCTTCACCACCACGATCTTCTTAAAGGAGTCCCCCACGCGGTTGAGAGAGTTTACTTCCTGCGCCCGCTTTTCCTCGTCTGCCACGGTCAAGGCAGACTGGATATAATACCGACGGCTCCCTTTGTTTGCCACAAAGTCGATCTCCAACTGCGTGCGCTTACTCTTTTTCTGTTCGTCCTTGTAACAGTACTCCACCACGCCCACATCCACGTTGAACTCACGGCACAACAGCTCATTATAAATAATGTTCTCCATGATATGATTTTCTTCCTGCTGGCGGAAATTCAGTCTGGCATTTCGCAAGCCCACATCGCTGAAATAATACTTCAGCGGCGAGCCGATATATTTTCTGCCCTTCACATCATAGCGGTCTGCCTTGTAGATCATAAAGGCGTCCACGAAAAACTCCAGATACCGGCTGACAGTCTCATCGCTGATGTTGACTTGCCGTTCGCTGCGAAAGGTTCTGGCAATTTTCCCCGCGTTGGTCAGGGAGCCGACCGAGGAGGAAATGATGTTCAGAATATCATCTAAAACGGACTTATCGTGCAAGATCTTGTTCCGTTCGATGATGTCGCCAAGATAAATCTTGTCAAACAGGGATTGCAGGTACTTTGCCTTTTCCTCGTGGCTCTTTTTCATCATCACGAGGGGCAGGCCGCCGTAAGTATAATACTCCTGCCAAGCGTCCCGCTTGTCGCCCTCGTAGGCGTGGTAAAACTCCTCAAAAGACAGGGGATTGACCCGGATCTCATCGCCGCGCCCGCGAAATTCGGTCAAAATATCCGAGGACAGCATTTTTGAGTTGCTGCCTGTCACATACACGTCAATATTATCGTGCTTCATCAGGCCGAGGACCACGTCCACAAAGCCGATTTTATCCTCCACGCCCTGAATGTAGGGGTTCTGAATGGTTACGACCTTCTGGATCTCGTCGAGGAACACATAATAGGTCTTGCTCTCATCTGTGGTCAGGCTGCGAATGTATTTGCCCAACTCCAACGGATTGCGGTACTGGATGTTTTCGTCATCGTCCAGCGCAAGGCAAATGATTTGGTCATCCTCCACGCCGATGGATTTCAAATAGCTCTTGTAGATATTGAACAGCAGATAGGACTTTCCACACCGCCGGATGCCGGTGATGACCTTCACTAAACCGTTTTCTTTTCTTGCGATGAGCCGTTCCAGATATTTTTTCCGTTCGATCATATCCATACCTCACTCGGGAATTTTGCGTATTTACACAGTTTTCTTGGTTTCATTATAGTGTACTCCCAAGAGCAAGTCAATATTCACTTTCTGGAATTTTGCGTATTTCTCCAATTTACAATGCTGTCATCAAATTCAACCAGCAGTTCAATGACAGCGCCAACAAAACAGACTATAAATATAATTGAGCCGCAGGCTTCGGCCTGCGGCTCAATTTCTGCAATTTTCAATTCAGGCTTTGCGGCAACTAAGATCTCATCCATCCGTACATCCAAGAGAGCACTCAGGGCGTAGAGGTTATCGACGGTGGGCAGGCTTTTCCCGCTCTGCCACTTGTAGATGGCCTGCGGTTCTTCAAAACCGAAAAACACCTGCACATCACGAACCGTCAACCCTTGCTCCAGACGCAAGCGCATAATGTTTCTGCCTGTTGCAGCAGGATCAATGACCGGAAACGATACAAGGCTCATTTTCTCAGCCTCCTTGGTGAATTTCCCAGTGGGAGATTTTAGCATAGCGAATTTCAAGCAGAAAAACAACTATTTTCACCAAATTGTAATGAAATTGCAACAAGAGGTTCTATGCAACACGCACTTTGTTCAACTTGAAAGCCATTCCCTGCTCTTTCGGCACTATGCTTTTGTGGATACGAAAGACTATCTTGCGGATCAGCTATTCATTCAGGAGAAAGTGCGGGTCTATTTTAGACAGGAAACCCATCGCACCGACAACGACTACTGCGTTATTTTCTGTAAGGTCAGGAAGCGTGACGAAACGGCTTTTCTGACCGCCCTTCAAAAACTGCCGTCTAAGATGCTTCTTTTGGGACATGCTGGCTATCTTGATTTTTGCCGTAGCTTTCAAGAGTTACTTAATGCACCACAGAAGGAGGGCCTTCATGAATAAATTGACCCCATTAAAAAAGCAGGCGAAACGGGCACAGCGAGCCTTTTACACAAAGCAGCGCGGTTCCTGGAACGGCCTTTGTCCGGTCACAAAGCGGATCGAGAGTGGAAAGACCTACTGCCGAGCAAAGAGCAAACGAGAACTTCTCCGTGATACCAATAAGGGGGTATGACCGATGAAGCGATTCTTACAGGAGTACGATGAGGATGCGCGTCATAGGAAGAAATCCAAAACCTCCAAGACTTCAAAAAGTGTCCAACGTTCTAACCACAAACACGAATATGAAAAAGTTATCATCCGAGAATTTATTGGGTATGCATGGGGTGGAAGATGCAGGCTCTGTGGAAAATTTCGGAGCCATTACGGTCAGTTTTCTGCCAGTCGCTATATGGATTTCCGCAGGCCGGACTCCCTTGGGCAACAAGGAATTTCCAACGAGTCCTTTTTCAGCTTAGAGGAGATCCGTGCAAAATTTCCTGATGTACCGATCTACGAATTTTCCTATGAGGATGTGCAATATCATTTCGTTCCATAAGTAGTTGGGATCACAGCGGTTTCCACCCCGGCCGCTTGGCTAAATCCATCATTCCGAAACAAAACTGCTCCCACGGCGCTAATGTAAACCGCAAATGTTCAATTTGTATTTTACAGAACTTCAAGTGGTCCTCGTTCTACGCCGTTGCGTGGTCTTCCACTCAATCATGTTTTCGGAGAAACCTTGCCAAACTGAAACGAAATCTGTACAATGAAAGCAACAATGGCAAATTATTTGCCCATAAAATAACTTTTAGAAGGAGGTGAATGCATGGAAAAGTATACAGATGATGAAATCAGAGCAATGCCTAAAATCACGATCAAAATCGCAGCGGATTATCTCGGGATCTCTACGAACTTGTTGACACTCGGCATGAGAAACAATGTGTTGCCGATCGGGTTTGCCGTAAAGAATGAAGACGCTTACCGTGAAAGCTGGAGCTACTCCATCATTCCGGAAAGATTGATTGCTTATAACCACGGCAAAATCAACGAGATCCAGGTGGAAGGGATCGAAAAGAATCTGAGTCGGATCATTTCTCAATTTGAGGACTTGAAGCGGGATCTGGTTTTTCTATTAAGCGAAAAAGAAGAATAGGAGGGATCAAACAATTTTGTGCGCTCATCGGAAAGCCATTAGAACCACAGAATTCCATAATGGCGGAAAACGATGATGGTACGAAACCCAATACGCTTGCTACAGAGAAAGTCATTCCCCCGCAAGACCAGACAGTCCAAGGCTCAAAGAGAAAGGAGGTGTCAACTGTGCAAATGACAGTCATTCGATTGACACGGAAGCAGCTATATGATGAGATCTGGGAAATCTCCGCCGCCGGAACAGCGAAGAAATATGATATTCCCTATTCGCAGTTTCTAAAGCAGATCAAAGAGGCTAATATTCCAATTCCACCGTCCGGATATTGGACAAAAATAAGTTTTGGGAAACCTGTGGAAAAGACTGCGCTGAAAAAGCCGTTTGATAAAGTCGTTTCGCTCGTAAAGGAAGTCTCTTTGCCCAAGGGGGAGAAGCCCGAACCGGGATCTGATCCAAACAAGAAACTCTCTGATCAACAGGAAAAGGTGCGGCAACTCTCTGTATCGTCAACCGTAGTACAGGAACAACAGGTACCCGACGAGACGCATAAAGTTGACGTGGTTGCGGAACTATTTCAGGAACCAGAAACCATCAAACAATGGGGCCAAACTTACAATGTCTATGACCGAGAAACACTCTACAAGGAGGTCTGGGCTGCCCCGGTGACAGAGGTCGCAAAGAAATACAAAGTGTCAGACGTTGCCATCCATAAGGTGTGCAAATCCCTTGAGATCCCAACTCCGTCACAGGGGTATTGGGCAAAACTCAGGGCTGGAAAGCCTGTTGCAAAGACACCGTTACCTCAAAGCACCAAGACTGCAAAGAAAATCGGCGCACAAACAGGATACACTCCACCATCTGAAACAAACCAAAATGTTCTTGAGTTTCTGGGGGATGAAGATCGTGCTGTTGTGATGGCAGTTGCGTCACAAATTCTTTTGCCGGATGAAAACGAACGTATGCATTCCAAAATCATTGCCCACCGGAAGGTGATTGCGGAATGGAAAAAGCAAGAAAACCGCAATGCCAATGACAAATGGCGGCCGCGCAATACACCGGCACCACCGTTTTTAGCAAACACGATATCCAACACTTCTATTCCACGTGCCTGCCGCATCATAGACGCCCTGATCAAAGCAATGGAACCGTTGGGCTGCAAGCTTACGGATAATCTGGAGTTTGCTGTTAATGGGGAAACTGTTTGTGTTTCTTTCTCTGAGTCACAGGATAAAATCAATCACATCCCGACAAAAGAGGAAAACCGCCAACTTTTAGAATACGAAGAAAAGCGCCGGAAGTATTCCTATGCATCAAGGCCCCAGATCAGCAAGTACGACTACCAATACAATGGCCGTCTTTGTCTCAAGATCAACAATCAGAAAAGCTTCCGCGATTGTAAAGCATATCAACTGGAAGACCGTTTGGGCGACATGATGTTGGAGCTCTATGCGGCTGCTGAGGGATTGCGACAGCAGCGACTTGCGCGGGAAGAGGCTGAACGCAAACGTCAGGAAGATGCGCGCAGGGAGGAAGAACGCCGCAAGCGGTATAATACAGAGGTCGACCGCACTCTTGCGCTGGCTAATATTGCTGATGACTATGACACCGCTTGCAAGATTCGCCGCTACATATCAGCGTATAAAGTAGCCCATCTGGATGAAGATATTTCTGAATGGCAGGAGTGGGCAAACGCAAAAGCGGATTGGTACGATCCGACCATATCCCGAGAGGATGAGCTTCTGGGAAAACGAGATCACGCAAAAGCAAAGGATGAAAAAACGCCAAAGCATTCCGGATATTGGTGGTAAAAGACGGCCTGACTCATGCAAATGACATGAGTCGGGCCGTCCCGACATTATGTATTAGTTCCAGCCTTGCCGTTTTGCCAGATCCAGCATGGCGAAGCTGAAACGCTGCCACGGTGCCAATGTCATCTGTGACGGGTCGCCCTCGCGGATGCGCATAGTGCGGCGGATCTCCTTGGGAATGACCACCCGGCCCAGGTCATCGATGCGCCGCACGATTCCTGTTGCTTTCATATTTCAAATCTCCTTATCCTCGTGAAACTACGTTTAGTCTTTGGACTTTCTGGTAATTTATCCAAGAGGCACACTGGAAGATTTTTGATAAACTGTTTGTGGTATTCCTTCTTGTGTGGTCTCCCTTCGTTTTACACCTTGCAGTTGCCAGACCGCATTCCTACTATAACAGCGGGCGTTTTATTTTCCCTCATCGGCAGAAGGCCATCCCCAAAACGCGCCGTTGGCAAGACTCCACAGTTCACAAGCCGGATGCATACAGCAAGAAAACAAACCGCAGACCCGGCAAATGCTGCCGGGTCTGCGGTTTGTCAGTGTTCAGATTTGCCGGTCTCGCTTTTCTCAAAACCGTTTTCAGCGCAGGACTTCCACCTGCTCCACACCGTACCGCCGGAACAGTTCCAGCGCTTCCGGGCCAATTCGCTCACCGGACACCGCAATGGGGATCGCAGGCGGACACCCCACGGTGGGGGCGCCACAGACCCGGCCCAATGACTGCGCCGCCGGTACGGTCTCCCGTGGGGCAAACAGTGCCTCCCGCGCGGAACATACCCGTTCTCCACAGGCCAACGGCAGCGTCGGCTGCGGCGCATAGGTTGTGTCGTTTGTTCCCATTGCATACACAATCCGTTCAATATCCGCAGCGCCATTCTCCGGCGTCAGCATCAGTACCAGAAAGTCCAGATCAGCGTATTCACATTCCACACCGCTCTCACGCAGTCGGTTCGCCAACTGCCCGCCGGTCATCCCGGCTGGGGCCTTGACAGTCAGCCGCAGCGGATCCGATGGCTCTATCTGCCAACCGGCAGCCGTCAGCGCCTTCCGCGCTTCCTCCAGACGTCCGCACATCTCCCGCAGGCGATCCCGGTACCCATCCGCCAGATAGCGGTTGCATAGGTCCAGCGACGCCAGCGTCAGGTAGGACGGACTGGTGGAGCCAAACATGGCCATCGCTGTTTTCGCACTCTCCCGGAGAGATGCCGGAGCCGCACGGCTGATGTGCAGGTACGCGCCGCCGGTCAGCACCGGCAGCGTCTTGTGTGCCGAATCGCAGCACAGGTCTGCGCCCAAATCCAGCGAGTGACAGGATGGTTCCAGAAACCGCAGATAGGCGCCGTGGGCGTTGTCCACCGCCAGCAGCGTACCATGTTTCCGGCACACCTCTGCCAGAGCGGAAATGTCCGCCATGCCGCCCAGATAGTCCGGGCTGGTGAGATAGACCGCCGCCGGCGGTGCAGGCATCTCCGCCAGTGTCCGCTCCAATGTGTCCGGCGATACCGGGCAGCCGCAGAGAGACGAGCTGCGCTCCGGCCACAGCCAGACGATCTCAAAATCCAGCAGGGCCGCCGCATATACAAACGCCCGGTGTACGTTTCGGGCCGCCACCACCGTCCGGGACCCATTTCCGCAGGTCAGCGCCAGATACAGCATCGCCCGGATGCACTGGCTGGACCCCTCCGTGGAGTACACCGTCCGGCCAGAGCCGAACAGTTCCCCGGCATAGGACTCACTGCGCCGGATGATGCCCTCCGCTTCGTACAGGCTGTCCGCGCCTTGGATCTCGGTGATGTCCAGTGTCTCACAGCCCAGAAAGGACTTTCCCTTGTGGCCGGGCATGTGCGCCCGGATCATCCCGGAATCCGCGTACCGCCGGACAAAATCAGCAATGGGCGTTTCCATCAGCCGTTGGCCTTGGCAGAATCTTCCGCCACCTTCATCATGATTGCACATTCAATACGCTTGCGGAACAATTCGCAGCCTGCCTCGTAAACGCCGCGGATAGAACCCGTGGCGTGGAAGGCGTTGGCCGCGCAGCCGCCGGAGCAGTAGAATCTCGCCCAGCAGTCATTGCACTCAGGCCGGGCGTAGGCGTTGCAGGAACGGAATTCCTCCCGCAGGGCCGTATTGGTCACGCCGTTCCAGATGTCGCCCAGCTTGTAGGCTTCCTCACCCACGAACTGATGGCAGGGATACAGGTCTCCCCAAGGGGTCACAGCCATATACTCCGTGCCGGAGCCGCAGCCGGAGATCCGCTTGTAAATGCAGGGGCCGCCCGTCAGATCCAGCATGTAGTGATAGAAGGTGATGGGCTTGCCTTCCTTTTCCCGACGCAGCATATCCTTGGCCAGCAGCTCGTACTGGTCCTTCACGATCTCCAGATCCTCCGCTGTCAGTGCGGCGGGGTCCTCCGGCGCGCACACCACCGGCTCCATGCTCAACTCCGTGAAGCCCAGATCCGCCATGTGGAACAGGTCCTTCGTAAAGTCCGGATTGGCATGGGTAAAGGTGCCGCGCATATAATAGTTCTTGTTGCCTCTGGCCTCTACCAGCTTCTGGAACTTGGGCACGATGCGCTCGTAGCTGCCATTGCCTGCATAGTCCACCCGCAGCCGGTCATGGATTTCCTTGCGGCCATCTAGCGACAGCACCACATTGCTCATTTCCCGGTTGGCGAAGTCGATCACGTCATCGTCGATGAGCATACCGTTTGTGGTCAGCGTAAAGCGGAAATTTTTGCCCCGCTCCTTTTCCACACTGCGGGCATACTCCACCAACTGCTTCACCACGTCCCAGTTCATCAGCGGCTCACCGCCGAAGAAGTCCACCTCCAGATTGGTGCGGCTGCCGGAGTGATCCATCAGGAAGTCCAGCGCCTGCTTACCCACCTCGAAGCTCATCAGCGCACGGTCTCCATGGTATTTTCCCTGGCTGGCAAAGCAGTAGGAACAGTTCAGGTTGCAGGTGTGCGCCACATGCAGGCACAGCGCCTTCACCACATCGCCGGAGCGCTCCTTGAACGTGCCGGCCATGTCCGCGAAGGTGTCGGGGGTATAGAGTTTCCCGGCCTGCTTCAGCGCCTCCACGTCATCAATGCAGTCCCGCAGATCCTTCTCCGTCACATCCTCGCGTGCGCCGTATTTTCCCATCATTGCCGTTACGATCTCATCCGCCGTGTGATCCGGGTAAAGCGCAATGATGTCATAGGCTACCTCATCCACTACATGAATGGCACCGGAGCAGGTGTCCAGCACGATGTTGTAGCCGTTCAGTTGATACTGATGTACCATTCTTCCGTTCTCCTCGTACAGAAAAAGTGCCGCCTGAACAGGCGGCAGCTTTTTGAAAATTGCGATTGATTACTTGTTGGTGTTCTCGCACTTCTGGTTTGCCACGCCGCAGCTGGTCTTGCAGGCAGACTGGCAGGAAGTCTGGCACTCACCGCAGCCGCCGTTCTTGGCGCTGTCGCACAGGCTACGAGTCTCGAGAGTCTTGATTCTTTCCATAATATGTATCTCCGATCTGTTAAATTCTAATGGATTTCCCGGCGGACTACCCGCAGACAGTCACCTAAAAACCGGAAAAATTTTAGCATATCATCCGCATAAAGTCAAGATATTCCAGCAATTTGCCACGAATCGAAAATGCTATCAATAAGAGTAACAAAGGGAAATCCCTTGTTACTCTTATTTTTTTGTCGCAATCGGAGGTGAAAAAGCCATGAGCGAAAAATACATTAGCCCCGCCGAACGGGAGTATATCGCCAAGGCGTGGCGCAATTACGCGAGTGTGGCGGAGATCGCCACGCACCTGGGGAAATCCAGAAAAACGATCTACGCAGAATTACGGAGAGGCCAGGACGGTGAAAAGCTGGACCGGAACCAGCGCCCTGTCTATGACCCGGAACTGGCGCAGCGCCGTTTCCAGGCTAACCTCCGACGCAGAGGCAAGCCACAGCAGGCGGGCACCTGATACGGACGCGAGAGGAGAACGCCATGGACGACAGAAGCACAGCCATTTCCGCGGCGGAGGTGGCGGACGACAGGGCGGAGATCGCGGCGGCGGTCAAAGTGGCCAAGGCTTTCCGGGACAAGCTGGAGGGCGTCGGGATCTCCTACCACAAATTGCTGGCGCTGGAGGAAGCGCGGCGCGATATGAACGACCTGGCCCACCATATACTGCTGGGCTGGGAGAATGGGGAGGGCTTTCCAAATGGGTGAACAGACCGTGACCGCGGCGGAGGTTCTGCACGATAGCAAGTCGGAATTGCAGGAACTGGGCGTAAGCGCAGAGCAGGCAACGGAAGCCTGCCGGAAAATAGGCGAAGCCTGGGCGCAAATCGCTATGACCATTGAGGCCATGGCACCCGCTTTCTGCAGATGGATCCGCAAGGTGGCGGCGGAGGTGGAGGCACAGCACGAAATGGAAACGGCGCTGCGCTGGGCGTCGGTTGACAACCGCCCGCTTTATAACCGCTACCGCCACACAAAAAAGAAGCGGATCCGCAAGAAGTACGCCAAACGGATCCTGGAGTGGTACAGAACGGAGGTGGCCCCGTGTTGAGGCTGAAAGCCAACAAAACCAGCCTTTACAATCTGGTGGCGACATACAAGCCCCTGCCGGGTATGCGCCGCGTGGATTTCCAGAAAGCGAATGGCCGCCCGGACTACTGGCTGGAATGGACGACGGACGACGGCCACACGAAAGCGTTTCTTTCCTCCTCCCTGGGGTGCCCGATCCTGACGATCACGACGCACGACGCGGCGGGCGGGCAGCTGTACCATGAGGCGCACCGCCTTTCCGTTGAGGGCCTGCGGGAGCGCGGCATGGTGGAGGAAGCCACCACCGCCATGGAGAGGAGGCGGGCAACACATGAACGTGTTGAGCCTTTTTGACGGTATTAGCACCGGGCGGCTTGCGCTGGAAATGGCTGGGGTAAAAGTGGACAGGTACATGGCAAGCGAAATCGAACGCGCCCCCATGGAAATCTCTGCAGCGAACTGGCCGGATATAGTCCAACTGGGTGACGTGAAGCACATAAAGGCGGCAGACCTCCCCAAAATCGACCTGGTGATAGGCGGAAGCCCGTGCCAGGGATTTTCCAGGGCTGGGCGGCACCTGAACTTTGACGACCCACGCAGCGCCCTATTTTTTGAGTTTTCACGGATTGTTGCAGAACTGCGCGGGAGAAATCCGGGACTGCTGTTCATGCTTGAAAACGTCAAGATGAAAAAGGAATGGGAGGCCGTCATAACGGAAACCATGCGGGTCCAGCCGCTACACATCAACAGCAGCCTGGTGTCCGCCCAAAACAGGCCGCGGACCTACTGGACTAATATTCCGGGGGTCACGCCACCGGAGGACCGACGCATAAAACTGGGTGACATTCTGGAGCCAAATATTGACACCGGCGGATATATCGCTGAAAACGGCCTGCTTTTCGATCCGTCCATATCGCAGAAAGCCAGGCAGTTGGTGACCTCTGAAAACGGAGAGGTGCGAATAAAGCAAGCCACCCGCCAGGGTTATATCGTGGCGGAGGACGGCGACGGGATAAACCTGGCTTTCCCCACCTCCAAAACACGGCGCGGCAGGGTCATAAAAGGAAAATCCAACACGCTGGACTGTGCTTGCGAGGCCCAAGTGTTGAAAAATGGAATTGTTCGCCGCTTCACCGTCACGGAGTTGGAACGCCTGCAGACCCTGCCGGACGGCTACACCAAAAAGGGCGGCGCTACAAAGGGCGAACGGATCAAGGCTATCGGGAACGGCTGGACGGCTGCCGTTATCGCTGAAATATTCAAAAAACTAAAGTAGGAGGAACGGCAAATGTCTGATTTTTTAGAGAGAAACGGGTTGCAAACCGTGGCCCAACATTTCAAGGATCTGTTTCTGGCCAGCGTCCACCGCGACGGTGCGGAGGAACTGCTGGAGCGCCTGGAGAATGAAACGGATTTTTTCGAGGCCCCGGCGGGAGCCAAGCACCACGGCGCTTTCCCCGGTGGCCTGGTTATTCACAGCCTGAACGTTTACCGTCGTCTGCGGGAAATCACGATCCGCGACCTGACGCCCAGGGACGCGCTGGGGCCTGCCCCCATCTCCGAGCGGGAGGAGGAAACCGTGGCGATCCTGGGGCTGCTGCATGACGTGTGCAAGGCAGGCGTGTACCACATTGAAAGAAAACGCCGCAGGAACCAGGAAACGGGTGTGTGGGAGGACTACCTGGGTTATACGTTCCGGGATCCCCTCCCCCTGGGGCACGGAGAAAAGAGCCTGTACCAGATCGCCCGGTTTATCCGGCTGGAGGATCACGAAGCCCTGGCAATCCGCTGGCACATGGGAGCCTATGACACGGCGGCCCGCACAGACCTGCGGGACCTGTCCGCGGCCATGGACGCAACGCCATGGGTGTGGCGGCTGCATGAGGCTGATATGTGCGCCGCCCATATTGACGAAAGGGGCACGGACGAATGACAAAGCTGTTATGTAAGCCCTGCGCCGTCGATTTGGCGGCCAGGGGTAAGACTGTAAAACCCGTCGCGCAGAGGTGTGAGAAAATCACCTGTTCGGAGTGCGGACGCCGCCGGTTCGGTATCACCTATGAGGTGACCGGGCGGGCCACCAGAAAAAAGGAGGTAACGAAGAAATGAGCCAGAAAGGCGAAAAATACGCCCGCCGCATGGAGCGGCGCGTGGACAAGCTGGAGCAGGACGTGGCGGCCATCACCACCGAGCAGACCACCCAGGGGGTGCGGATCTCTGCCGTGGAGGACGATCTGGCCGTTTACCGGGCGGCGGTGTCCGCCCGTGAGTTGAAACAGGCCACGGCGGAGATCAAGGCGGCCAAGGAGCGCAGAACCGCCCGCGCGGCGGAGCGGGAGCGCAAAGCCCGCCGACGCAATAAGGTTCTGGCCTTTATCGCCCTGGCGCTGTTCGTTGCCGTCTGCGTGGTCATGGTGGCCAAGGCGTACAGCGAGGAACCGGCGGCGGAACCTGCCGCGCCGGAAGCGTCGGCGGCCCCGGCGGCAATCCTGCCCGCGGAACTGCTGTTCGCCGCGGCAGAGGAAGAATACATGGAGGACCCGCAGGAAACGGAAAAGATCGAGGAGGCGCTGCTGGCGCAGGGTTATTTCTCCCTGGCGGTTCCTATGCCCTACGAATGGCAGGACTACATGAGGACGTACTGCGAGGAATACGGCTGCCCCTATCCTCTGGCCCTGGCGGTGGCACAGACGGAAAGCAATTTCGACATGGACGCCGTGGGCGCCTCTGGTGAGGTGGGGATCATGCAGCTAAACCCCGGCCCCGGCAGTTCCTATCACGCAGAAATCCAGGCGGCCACGGGGCTGGATCCCACCACCGCCTCCGGGAATATCGCGGGCGGCTGCTACAAGCTGGGCCTGTATCTGGCCAAGTATGGCAGCGTCGAAAAGGCCGCCATGGCCTACAACATGGGCGAGGGCGGCGCGAGAAGCGCATGGGACAGCGGGATCACCTCCACCGACTACTCCAAGGCAGTCAAGGAGGCCATGGAAACATGGGAATGTACGGTGAACGCCTGGGGCGGGGTGTAACCCGCGAGGCCGCCCGCAAGTATGAAACGTCTGTGACGGAGCGGGCACGGCGGGAACGCTGGCGGGCCAGCGGCTGCGCCAGAGTGGTAAGCCGGAAATATGGCACCGTCGTGGTGCCACATGGTTCCAACTTTGCCGCCCTGCTGAACGCGGCGGAGGTATGGGGCTGTGACTGGACAGAAATACGGGACGCAGAGGTGTGGAGGGCCGACAAGGAGGAAAGGCCGGTGCCTATGCCGCACCTTATATAAAAGGAGGGTTTCAAATGCTGATTAACGAGGGCGGGCTGATCCGCGCCATCAAAAGAGCCTACAAAGCGGGCGGGTACACCGTCCTGAACACCGGCAACGACGTGGCCATTTACACGGATCACTGGTTTGCCATGGCCAACCGCGCCCTGCTGCCGCGCAAGGTGCTGGCCACCATCGTGGAACACATGGGCATGATCCCAGAGCGAGATATGCCCACGTCGATCATTAAGGACACGGAGCCGCAGCTGGTTTTGAGAGAAACGGCGGCGGACGATATGGACCACTGGCGCGGCGGTGACCGCGGCGAGGAGGTCACGATGGTGCCGGTGATTATGCAGGGGTTCCAGATTTACCAGCCGCCTGGCGGCGGTGCCTGCTGGGGCGTTCCCCTGTACCTGGTGGACATGATCGAGCGGGATCCGGCGGAGCATATCGGCGCGGACGTGATCGACAAGGATCGCCTGCTGTGGGAGGCCGACGGCGAGGCTGTGGTGATTAACGCAGTACGGAAAGCCTGTTCCGGCTGGGCAAAGGAATGGGAGCGGGCCGTGTGGAACGCCCTGGAGGGTGTGGACCTCCACAAAGAGGAGGCCGGGCGGTGAATAACTTTGAAAGGATCACGGCCTCCCCGGAGGCCCTGGGGGATTTCCTGGGCGCCCTCCCTATCCTGTCCGGCCCGTGGGACGACGATTTCCACCGGGTATTTTGTGACAGCTGCGACGCGGAGAACTGCGACGCTGAAAACTGCGCCCACCAAGCTGAACGGAATAGCCCTACCTGGTGGCTGAAACGGGCATACACCGGCAGCGGACCGGTTAAGACCGACAGCACGAACCCATATAAGCGGCAGGCCGCAGACCTCCGCCTGGAGGCCTTGCACCAGCGGGACCGTTTTGGCCGGAACCTCCTGGCCACGGAACTGGAGGAAGCAGCGGCCACCATTGAGGACCTGGCGGAGAAATTGGAGGCGGCAGACAATGGCGAGAGTTGAAAGGCCGGAGATCGGCACGGAAATGTACGCCGTTTTTGAACACCTCTATTCCGCGCAAAACCGCGCTGGGCCTCTCCTGGAATACTGCGTGTGTAAGGGCACGGTGCGCGGTTTTTCCACCGGCGGTTATACGGAGGTGTGCCTGGCTTTCACCGGGCCGGACGGGTTCCCACAGCCGGGATATTATAGGCTGGACGACATTGGAAAGAAGCTGTTTTACACGGCGGCGGAGGCTGCCACCCTGGCCAAAAGCATGACCGAGAAATACGAACGGACATGGGGCTGGATCGGCGCACCGGAGATCCCTATGGCAAGGCCATGGGCGAAACTGCTGGAGGTGCCCACAAATGGCTGAAAGGATCCTGCTGGGTGATTGTATAGAAACCATGTTGCAAATTAAACCGGGCAGCGTGGATATGCTTTTCACGGATCTACCGTATGGGACAACAAACTGCAAATGGGACACACCAATTTGCCTTTCTGAGTTCTGGAAAGCTGCCAACATGGTGGTAAAACCTGGCGGGGCAAAAGTGCTGTTTGGACAATCACCCTTTGACAAAGTTCTTGCAGTAAGCAACTTGAAAGAATTTCGGTATGAATGGATATGGGAAAAAACAGAGGCTACCGGCCACCTGAACGCCAAGAAAATGCCTCTAAAAGCCCATGAAAACATACTGATTTTTTATGATCGTCTGCCAACCTATAACCCACAAATGACCCATGGCCACAAAAGAAAGGTGAGTACAGCACAGCACCGGCGAAACAGCAGGCACGGAGAAGTTTATGGGGAATACGGAAACGTGACCTATGATAGCACAGACAGATACCCAAGAGACGTTTTGCGCGGCCCAACAGATAAGCGCCGGATAAATTTGCACCCAACACAAAAACCTGTATGGCTGTGTGAACAAATGATTTTAACCTATACAAATGAGGGGCAAACAGTTTTGGACTGCTGCATGGGCAGCGGATCTATTGGGGTGGCCTGTAAGCAAACCGGCAGAAATTATATTGGGATTGACAACGATCCGCATTGGGTGAATGTGGCTACACAACGGATTGGGCAGATTAGCCAATGAAGCCCGGCCATAAAAGCAGCAGAGGGAGGTACACATGGAAGATATGACCGTGACCGTAGCCATGACGACGGACGACTTTCTGGAGTTTGTGGCCTGGCGTAAAGAACGGGACTATTACAAAAGCAGGCTGGACAAGGAACTGAACAAACGGGAAATACTGGCAAAGAAAACGTGCTGGGCCATCGACGCAGATCCGAAGAAGCCCGGCAAGGTCAAAATCATTGACCAGGAACACGCGGCGGAATTGCTGGAAATGGCCAAGGATTACCTGGCATAAAAAGAAAAGCCACCTGCGCCCGGTGCTGTCAACACGGCGCAGGTGGCAATATAGACGACGGAAAACCGTCCGATATACCTATATTATATCAGGTTCCCGGACGGAATACAAGCCGGAAAAAGCGACGGGGCCACGGCCCCGTATAGCGCCGGTAAGAGTGATTAGTAAAGCGACCAGCAGCAGAAAAGGAGGCACCCATGGCCTACGTTCATAGGGTGGTGAAAGCTGGTCCGTGTGTCGAACACAAGAAAATGCAATCTTTCCGGGTTCACACCAAAGGAGTGAAGCGCGGCCCAAATACCGGCCACACCACCGAGAAGCAGGAGCGGATCAACGAGCGGGTGGCAGAGGAACACCTGCGCTGGGATATAAACGCCAATTTCGGCCATAGGGATCTCCACGCCGTTCTACACTACTACGTCAAGGACAGTTCTTTCGAGGAGATCCTGGAGAACAAGGCCGCTTTTCTGCGGAACCTGCGGAAACTCTGCAAAAAGCGCGGGATCACGTTCAAGGCCGTGGTGGTCATAGAAACCAAGCGCATGACCAACCCGCATATTCACGTTATCATTTCCCGCATGGATCCGGAGATCATCACGGAGGCGTGGGAGAATGTCCCAAGAGGTGGCGGAGGTATCAGCTTCAAGCCTATGGACAGGCGCGGCAACCACTACAAGCTGGCCGCCTACCTGATGAAAGAAAGCCGTTCCACCATGGAGAGGTACAGAGAGATCGGCAAGCGCGGGAAGCGGTACAGCAAAACGCAGAACATGGACAAGCCGGAAATCACATACACCGCCGTGCCTGCGTCCAGCTGGAGAAAGGACCCGAAAGCGAGAAAGGGCGCCGTGCTGTATAAGTTCGACGACGGATCCACCTGCCGGAGCGGGTGGCATGAGATCAGCGGTTACCCATACCAGGAGTATTTCGAGATTTTCAACGAATAGGAGGGTTTTCTGTGAAAATCTACATATCAGGCAAGATCACCGGGGACAGGCGTTATAAAGCCAAGTTCCGAGAGGTGGAAAAGAAGCTGGCGGCGGCGGGCCATATCGTACTGAACCCCGCCACGGCGCCGGAGGGGCTGCGCCCCGTGGATTATATGCGCCTGTGTTTCGCCATGATGGAGGCGGCGGACGTGGTTCTGTTCATGCAGGACTACCAGGACAGCCGCGGCGCCATGCTGGAATGGGCGTGGTGCCAGTACGTTGGGAAACAGGCCTGTTTCGACCTGGCGACGTTTGGAGGGCCGGAAACATGAGTGGGGCGCAGATCAATTTCCTGGACGAAATCATAGTGGACAATTTCGCCGGCGGCGGTGGCGCGTCAACCGGGATCGAATTAGCCACGGGCCGCGTGGTAGACATAGCGGTGAACCACGATCCTGACGCCATTTTAATGCACAAGACGAACCACCCGCACACGCGCCATTTTCAAGCCAGCGTGTGGGACGTGGACCCGGTGGAAGTCTGCCAAGGGCGCCCCGTGGGCCTGGCCTGGTTTTCCCCGGATTGCAAGCATTTCAGCAAGGCCAAGGGTGGGAAACCTGTTGACAAAAATATACGCGGGCTTGCATGGATCGTCCTGCGCTGGGCCGGAACGGTCCGCCCGCGCGTGATTATTCTGGAGAACGTGGAGGAGTTCCAAACGTGGGGGCCTGTGCGAAAAGGAAAGCCTGTCAAAAAACTGGTGGGCCAAACTTTCCACAAATGGCTGGAGCAGCTTAAAAACCTGGGATATGCCGTCGAGTGGCGCGAACTTGTGGCCGCGGATTATGGAGCGCCCACAACGCGAAAGCGGTTTTTCCTGATTGCCAGGCATGACGGGCGGCCTATTGTATGGCCGAAACCAACACACGCGCCGGCAGACAGCCCGGAGGTAAAGAGCGGAAAGAAAAAACCATGGCGCAGCGCGGCGGAAATCATAGACTGGAGCCTGCCGTGCCCGTCCATTTTTGACAGCCGCGCAGAGATCAAGGAAAAATATGGGCTTTCGGCGCAGCGCCCCCTCCGTCCCAATACTATGCGGCGTGTGGCCAGAGGCGTGGACAAGTTCGTGATAAAATCGGCGGATCCGTTTCTGGTGATTGTCAACCATGCTGGGGATTTCCGCGGGCAAGAAATGCGCGGGCCGCTTCAAACTGTGACAGCAAAACACGGGTACGGCGTGGCCTCCCCTGTCATGGCGCCGCTGACGGTAACGAATACCACCAACAGCGTGGGGGCAGCCGCGGGCGCCCCAGTGCATACCGTGACAACCGCAGGAAACCAAATGCTGATTACGCCAACCCTGGCCGCAATCGGGCAGACCGGCGGCGGGGACCGCGGGCGCAGCGTAATGGAGCCGACGCACACCCAGGTGTCAAAAGCGGAGGAGTGCGTGGCGTGTCCAGCCATGATCCAGTACCACACGGAGCAATCGGAGCGAGTGCGAGGCCAAAGCGTCAAAGAACCGGTTATGACCATTGACGCCTCCAACCGCTACGGCCTGGCGGCGGCTACGCTGACAAAGTATTACAGCGGCGACCACAACCAGAGCGCGGGCGCACCGCTTCACACGGTCACGACGCGGGATCGTGAAGCTATCACCATGGCCAGCATGGTCAAGCTGAAAGGTACAAACCTGGGCGGGCCTGCAACGGAGCCGGTGCAAACAATAACCGCTGGCGGAGGCCATCATGGGGTGATTACCACCGAAGTGGTAAAAGCGACACCGGGCGCCGATCTCCGAAACTGGCCAAAAATCCGTGCCGCCCTGAATGAGTATTGCGGCTACACGCTGGCGGACAACGAGGTGATCCTGTTTTTGATCGGCGGCGCCTGGTATTTCATGGCTGATATAGGGCTGCGTATGCTGACGCCGCGGGAATTGTACAGGGCGAACGGCTTTCCTGATGATTATAAAATCGACAAAGATTACACCGGCAAGGAGTACGGGAAAACCAAGCAAGTGGCAAGGTGCGGGAACGCAGTACCGCCACCGTTTGCCACGGCCCTGGTTCGGGCAAACCTGCCGGAATGGTGCGGAACAACAATCACGACCATGGCACAGCTGGAGCGGCTGGTGGCCGTGTAATGGAAAGGGCGGTAAAGCATGAGTATTATTTGCATAGCCAAAGGAACGGCCACCATAGGCCTGACGACGCGGGGCGCAGATGGGCAGATCATAAGCCAGACACCGGCGCGGTGGGAGCATGACCCGAACGGCGGGTGTGTTGCCCTCTGGACTATGAACCCGGAAACCGAGGAACAGGAAGCCCCGGCGCGTATCTATGGCGACTGGCAGGCGTCGGAATACCTGGGCGACATTCTGGCGGAACTGAAACCGCGCCGAAAGGTGAACCTGCCGGACTTCCCGGCAATCGTCCGCGCGGCCATGGCCGACGGCGTGGACATTTGCGTGTACTGCCAGAGTTTCGACTGTAACGAGTGCATAGTGAACGAGTGGAAAAGCGAAAGGAGCGACGAAGAATGAACAAGACGAAAATTGACTGGGCCACAATGTCCTGGAACCCCGTAACCGGCTGCCGCCATGGCTGCCCGTACTGCTACGCCAGGCGAACGGCCACACGCTTCAACGCAGGGCTGGAGGATCCGGCCCCGCTGGCCGGCGGCCTCCATGTGCTGCCGGAGAAGATCAAGGCGACGCCATACCCGTATGGTTTCGAGCCTACCCTGCACCGCTACCGCCTGGGCCAGCCGCAGAACACAAAGGAACCGCAGACCGTGTTTGTTTGCAGCATGGCGGATCTGTTTGGGCGCTGGGTGCCCACCTCCTGGATCGTGGAGGTGCTGGACGCCTGCCGCAAGGCACCCCAGCACCGCTATTTGTTCCTGACGAAGAACCCGACCCGGTATCTGGAGTTGGACCACCTGGCCCTCCTGCCCCACGAAAGCAATTTCTGGTATGGCAGCACCGTGGCGAACATGGACGCGGTGGGAATGTACGTCATGCAGGGTGTGAGCATCAACAGCTTTTGGAGCATGGAGCCGCTGCTGGGGCCGGTGGACATGGCCGCGGCGGAGGGTTTACCGGAGTGGGTGATCCTGGGCGCCGAAACCGGCAACCGACCGGACAAGGTGACGCCCGCCCGCGAGTGGGTGGACAACATCGTGGCATTTTGCGAGGAGAACGAGATCCCTGTGTTCTTCAAGGACAATCTGCGGAAGTATTTCCCGGATCTCCCTGCCTCTGCTTTCCCCTGGGAGGTGTGAGCCGTGGAAAACACCGAGAAAGTGGAGATCGGTTACACCCTGCCGAAAGAGCGGTGGCAGGAAGCCGCCAAGAACCTGGAGGACCTGGGCAACGCGCTGGCCGCCAGCCTCCGGGCGCACAACAAGGACGGGCGGGGCGCAGAGGACGCGGACGAACTTATGGCGGATATTATGCTGGCCTGTATGGCGCTCCATCATGTGGCGGAGTTCGCAACGGACAAATGCCGGATCATTCCGCTGTCCGGCAAGAACGGAGGTTAATATGCTGGCTGTGCTTATGAGCATGAAACCGGAGTGGTGGGAGAAGATCCTGGACGGCGAAAAAACGTTGGAAATCCGAAAGACACACCCGCAAAATGAAAGGCTTGAATGGCCCGTGACCGTTCTGGTGTACGTCAGCGGCACCGGAGCGGTGCAAGGTCAATTCCTTTGCCCTGGGGAAGTATCATACCGAACCATGCAAGACCTGGAAGAAATGTCATGCGTTCCGCGGGAGGATCTGCTGAAATACGCAAAAGGCAGGCGGCTTTCCGGCTGGATCGTCCAGTCACCGGAGAAGTTCGACGCGCCCAGCCCTCTGGCAGAGTTCGGCCTGGACCGTCCGCCCATGTCGTGGCAGTATGTGGAGATCCCGGACGCGGAGGAGGTATAAGCGTGAAAGAATATTTCAAAAACGCACTGATTATATGCGCTGAAACGACGCTATTGGTAGTCTGTTGGGGACTGGCAGAGTTCGCGCTGGCGGTGCTACGAATAGAAATCGGCCTGACAAACCGGGCTGTGGGCGGGTTCATACTGGCGGCGGCCCTAATCGGTGCGGCGTTTAGAACGGCCAGAGAGCGCCGGAGAAAGGAACGGGCCGCAAAATATGTCCCGGTAGTCCTGGAAAGCGCTATAAACGTCCAACGCAGTCTATTGCGGGATATTACTGCATCGGAGGATCAAAGCCAGATCAATACATGGCGAAAAAGCGTCGTCAAAATGACCCTGGCAGCCCTAAATGAAAAGCGGGAACGCCTGATCAAGAACGGAGCGGAGAAGTGAAAGCAGAAAAGCCACCGGCAAGCCCACAATGTACGGACTGCCAACTCTGGAAATATGGCGCTGTGTCCTGCGCCCGCTTTAATCTGCGCTATGCGCTGAATGAAATGTTAAAAGAACTCCCGTTCTTTCGCAGAACGGCGGAGGAAAAAATTGTTTGCCCGCATAAGGAGGCCAAGAAATAACATGGCCATAAACGTTTCCGACCTGCCGCCGAAATACCAGGCGCAGGCCATGAAAAAGTACATGGAGCAGCAACAGCGGCGGGGGCCAGCACCTCCCGCCGCGCCGCCGCAGGATCCAGCAAAGGGCACGAAATACCACAACACCCCCACCGAGCGGGTGACAGCCTCCGGGGCCGTCCTGCATTTCGACAGCCAGAAAGAAGCCCGCAGGTTCGACGTTCTGGCTGCCCGCCAGGCAAGGGGGCAGATCCGCGATCTGCGCCTCCAGGTGGATTTCACCCTGCAGGAAGCGTTTACCGACACGGAGGGAAAGCGGGTGCGGGCGATCCGCTACAAGGCGGATTTTACATACTACCAGCCGCCAAACAGGCAGCTATACGGAAGTCATGCGCCATACTACGCAGAACAAAGCGGGGTGCCCTGGGAGTTCGTCGTGGAGGACGTAAAGAGCAAGGCCACCAGAACGGCCAAGTATGCCATGAAAAAGAAAATGCTAAAGGACCGTTTTGGGTACGACATTACCGAGGTGTGAGAATGAGCAAAAAGACAACGGACGAAACCCTGGGCCGTGAGGCTGTCAAGGAATACCTGCAGCAGTACCACACGGCTGTGGGGAAAAAGCGGATCCTGGAGGAGCGCCACCGCGTCCTTTCCAGCGAACTGCGGGCGCCCAGTACGGGGTCCGCGTTCAGGTTGACGCCGCCGACCAAGCCGACAAAGACGGACGGATCCGTGTCCGTTGTCTTTCGGATCTCCGAAGTGGAGGACAGGATCGAGGAGCAGCGGGAGGAAATGGCCAAGGCCGTCCTGAACGTTATGGACTTGATCGACGTATTACCCGCCAACTCCACCGAGCGCACCGTGGTGGAAATGCGGCACATAGATTGTCGGGGCTGGGATAAGATCGCGGAGGCCCTTTACATGAGCCGGTCCAACGTGTTCAACTACTACAACGCCGCCCTGGATAAGATCCTGGAGAACAAGCGCAACCGGAAACTGCTGGAGGAATACATGGCCAGGAAGCAGCAGCGGGCAGGGCCGCACGGGCGGAATAATCGACCCTGAAAAGTTTGGACGCTTTTGGACTATTGACCGTGCTATACTGATAGCATGGAAAGCAGCGCAGGGGTGAAGCCCTGAAACGAATACCGAGAACCACCAGCCGAAAGGCCGGTGGTTCTTTGCTTTCCACACCATGGCCGGGGCGTGAGTACCGCGGGGGCTTTCCTCCTTTCACCCCGTCCGCCGTGCCTGCTATGTGCGGCGGCCCGGCCTAACCCTCCCGCCCTGGGTGCCTTTGCCGAGGGGCACCCAGGGCACCCGTTAAGGACCCCGCACCCCCCTGTGTAGGTACTCCCCAGCAGGAAAAGCCGTGCGGGGCAAGGAAAGCCCGACGTTTTACCCTGTGAAAACAGAAAAAAATCCGGCTGTTACGTTACGGTTTTTTGAAATGCCGGGAAAGTTATACCCCCCTACGGGGGTATAAGCCGAAAAAGGAGCGGAGAAAAAAACGAAATCGACCAAAACCGGAAAAGCGAAACCGGCGGGGCACCCTGCCGGAGCAAAAAGGAGGTGGCGCCGGTGGCGGAAAAGAAGCAGACCGGCGGCACCGGAAAGCGGGCAAAGAGTGAAAAGCCGGTGGTGCTGTCCGGCACGGTGCCGGAGTGGTCCAGCACCACGGCGATCTCCCAGCTGCTGGGGAAAACGGTCCGCCGTGTGCAGCAGCTGACCCAGGAGGGCGTCCTGGAAACAGAGATCCCGCCCGGCGGCGGTGCCCGCAAATATAGAACCTGCGCCACGGTCCAGCGTTATGTGGCATACGTCGAGGCGAAAGCCCAGGAAACCGGCGAAAACAGCCGGGCGGCGGAGTTGACGCTGAAAAAGCTGGAGGCGGAGGTTGAACTGAAAGAAAGTCAAGGCCAGCTGCACCGCCTGAAAACGGCGATTGCAGAGGGGCGTTACCTGGCGGCAGATCACGCCACCGAGGAACTAACCGAGTTCATGGCCAGCTTTAAGAAATTCGCCATGAATATACCCCCGCGCATGGCGGGAACCATGTCCGGCTATGCGGACGCGGTAGCGATCCGCGCCATGGAAAAGGCCATGCGGAAAGAGTTGGAAAGCCTGCTGGCCGCGTTCTCTGATGGTGCGATCATGGAGGATCGGGAGGACGCGGCGCCATGAGGAAGTACAAGCAGGAACCCTATACCGTGCCGCCGTGGATCTATAACGCCATTCAAGTGCTGCGCCCTGTGGAACGCCTGACGGTTTCGGAGTGGGCGGCTAAATACCGCGTATTGCCGGACGGAAACGCGATCCCAGGCCCATGGAGCAACAGCGTGACCCCGTACCTGGTGGAGATCATGGACGCCTTTTCCGACGACATGGTGGAGGAAATCGTGTTCGTGAAGCCCACCCAGGTGGGCGGCACGTCTGCCATGGAGAATATGCTGGGAAGCCTGATCGCGCAGGACCCGGCCCCGGCTATGGTGGTTTACCCGTCGGACGACCTGGCGGAGCGTACCACGGAAAGCAAGCTGGAGCCAATGGTGAAAAGCTGCAAGGTTCTGGCTGATAAGTGGCGGAAGAACGACAGCAAGAAACTGGCGCTAAAGTTTTCCGACATGACCGTGTACCTGACGGGCGCGAACAGCCCGGCGGATCTGGCCAGTACGAATATACGTTACCTGTTTCTGGACGAAGTGGACAAGTTTCCGGGCGCGTCTAAGAAAGAGGCCGACCCCGTTTCCCTGGCGCGAGAGCGCACAAAAACCTTTTTCAACCGCAAAATCTTTATGGCCTCCACCCCCACCCTGAAAACGGGCCATATCTGGAAAGCCAAAGAGGCGGCGGAGGCTGAAAAGCATTACTTTGTCCCGTGCCCGCATTGTGGGCAGTACATAGAACTGAAATTCGGGTGCCTGAAATGGCCCAGCAAGGACGACGTACCGGAGAACACCGACCGGGCGGAAATGGCCGTGTATGTGTGCCAAGCCTGCGGGGCTGTGATTACGGATCAGGACAAGGGGAAAATGCTACGGGCTGGCCGCTGGCAGGCTGTGAAACAACGGACGAAGAACCCCAAAAGCGTGGCCTTTTGGCTGAACACCCTGTATTCCCCGTTCACCCGTTTTTCCGATATTGCGCGGGAGTTCATGCGGAGCAAAGACGACCCGGAACTGCTGCACAACTTCACCAACAGCTGGCTGGCGGAGCCGTGGGAGGACACGAAGCTGAAAACCAACGCGGAGTTGGTCATGGAGCGGCAGACGGAAACGCCGGAGTGGACGCTGCCGCCCTGGACGAAGCTAATTACCGGCGGGATCGACGTACAGGAAAATTGTCTGTACTGGACAATCCGCGCATGGGGCGACTACATGACCAGCCAGAACGTGGCCCACGGGCAGGCGCTTTCCATGGCAGAGGTGGAAAAGGCCATGAACGTGGAGTTTTCCCTGCCGAACGGCGACACGGCCATGGTCAACCTGGCCCTGATGGACAGCGGCGACCAGACCGACGAAGTTTACGAGTTCTGCGCCATCAATTCGGACTGGGTGCTGCCATGCAAGGGCACCAGCACCATGCTGTCCCATTACCGCCTTTCCGTGGTCAATAAGGCCGGCAGCAAGGCCAACGGCATGACCCTGGTACTGGTGGACGGCGGCAAGTATAAAGACCAGATCGCGGCCCGTATGCGGAAGCCGAACGGGACAGGTTCCTGGCAGGTTTACAAGGACTGCGACATGGAATACGCCGAACAGGTAACGGCGGAACACAAGGTAACCGAGCGATCCGGCGGGAAAGAGGTCCAGAAATGGGTGCTGAAATCCTCCCACGCTGACAACCATTACCTGGACTGCGAGGTGTACGCAGCCGCGGCGGCGGACGTTATGGGCGTCCGGTCCCTGTACCTGAAAAGCGTGGAGGGACAGGCGGCGGCACCGGAGCCGCGGAAACCGGCCAAGCAGGAACCGCGACAAAGCCAGGAAGAAAACTGGATCAACCAAAATGACACATGGATCTGACAGGAGGCCACCAAATGAGTACAAACACAAAAGCGGCTGAAATGCTGGAGCAGGTAAACAGCGCCATTTCCGCCGTTCTGGCCGGCGGCCAGTCATACAAGATCGGCAGCCGATCCCTGACGCGGGCGGACCTGGCCCAGCTGAAAGCCATTCGTGACGACCTGGAGGCGCAGATCGACAGCGGGACGGACAACTGCCTGCTGGATCGCACCTTTGTGGCGTTCTTTGACGGGAGGTAACCATGGGAGCCTTTGACAAAATTGTGGCCGCTGTTTCCCCGCGCCGCGCCTGTGAGCGCGAGGCATGGCGGCAGCAGCTGGAGATCCTGCGCGGATATGACGCCGCAGGGTATGGACGCCTAAATGCCGGGTGGCGGGTACACAACGAAAGCGCGGAGGTTACGGACCGTTTCAGCCGCGACGTGGTACGCGCCCGCGCCCGTGACCTGGAGCGCAACAGTGATATTGCCCAGTCTATCCTCCACGCATACAAGCGCAACGTGGTGGGCAAGGGCTACACCCTCCAGGCTAAAACCGGCAACGACGAACTGGACGAAAAGCTGGAAAAGGCATGGCGCCAATGGTGCAAGGCCAGAAACTGCGACGTGACCGGCGAACAGAGTTTCAACCAAATGCTGCGTATGGCGGTAGACCGCAAAAAGGTGGACGGCGGCCTGCTGTTCCTTTACCGCTACACCAAGCAGGGGCTGGTCCCGTTCCAGCTGCAGGCCATTGAGGTGGACGAACTGGACGTGACCGCCAGCAAGCCGAAGCACCAGGGAAACCGTGTTGTGGGCGGGATCGAATACAACCAATGGCGCAGGCCGGTGGGCTACTGGATCAATCAATACGACATTGAGGGCTGGAGCCTAAACGACCCCGTTTACGTCGAGGCCAAGGACGTATATTTTTACAAATCCAAGAAGCGGCCCAGCCAGCTGCGCGAAATGTCCGACATGGCCCCCACGATCACCAGAGTGCGCGACACGAACGAGTTTATAACCGCCGTTTCCGTCAAGGAGCGGATCGCGGCCTGCCTGGCTGTGTTCATCAAGCGGGCAATCCCGGCGGGCGGTTTTGGCCGCGGCGGCACCAGAACGCCGGACGGCGGAATGGACTATGAGGGCAAGAAACTGGCCCCCGGCATGATCCAGAGCCTGGGCGCCGGTGACGAAATCCAGGTGGTGGATCCGAAAGGTTCCGGCAGCGACGCAGCCGGGTTCCTGAAAACCCAGCAGGGGCTAATTGCCGCAGGCCAGGGCTTGAGTTATGAGGCCGTCAGCCGCGACATGAGCGGGGCCACCTATTCCTCCGCACGGCAAAATGCTATTGAGGACGAAAACACATACACCGAGGACGTGGAACTGCTAACAGATTTCATGTCGGAGGTGTACGAAACCTTTGTTATCTCCTGTTATCTCTCCGGGCTGGTTGATATGCCCGGCTTTTGGGATAAAAAGGCGGAATACCTTTCCCACACCTGGACGAAAGCCCCCAAGAAGTGGATCGACCCGGCAAAGGAAAGCACCGCCGGAAAAACCGCCCTGCAATCCGGGCAAAAGACGTTTCAGGACGTTTGCGCGGAACAGGGCAAGGACTGGAAAGAGGCCGTCAATGAAATGGCCGAGGTCCTGGAATATGGCCGATCCGTCGGCGTCGAGTTAGGAAGTGTAATTTTTGGAAATGGAACGACAGCAGCACAGCAGAACACCGCAGGCAAATGACCCCAAGAGGGACAGAAACAGCGGGCAGCGAAGCATGGGCCACATTGAGGCCAACAGCCGCGCAGAGGGCCAGGAGGACAGCCGCAGGCGCACGATCAGCTTTTCCAGCGAGGAGCCATACCGCCGTTGGTTTGGTATGGAAATCCTGGATCACGCGGAGAACGCGCTGGATCTCTCCCGCCTGAACGACGTGGGCGTTTTGCTTTTCAACCACGACACCGACAAGGTGGTGGGAAAAGTGATCCGCGCATGGGTGGAGAACCACCGCGGCATGGCCGAAGTGGAGTTCGACACGGACGACGACGCCGAAAAGATTTTCGGCAAAGTCAAATCCGGCACCCTGAAAACCACGTCCGTGCGTTACAGCGTGGACAGCTGGGAGGAAGTGGTGGCCGGTAAGACCTCCGCGGACGGACGTTTTACAGGCCCCTGCCAGATCGCCCGCAAATGGACGCCGCTGGAGGTGTCCATTGTTTCCGTGCCGGCGGACGCCACCGTGGGCGTGGGCAGAGCCGACGACCCGGAGCAGGCGACGGCCAAGGACCTTTCTGTTTATGAAAAGCAGATCCAGATCAACAAAAATCTTTATCATTGAGGAGGCAAAACAACCATGACCATTCAGGAAATGATCGCCCGTCAGCAGGCTATTGTGAGCGGCGCCCGCGCCGCTGGCCGTGACCTGACGGCAGAGGAAAGAGCAGAGTTTGACGGCCTGCAACGCCAGATCGACGCGGCGGGCAACAATCCCCCCGCCCAGGGCAGCGAGGGCCAGGGCGGTGAGGATCCCACCGGCGGCGCCCGCGGTATGGGCAACGATAACGGCCAGCAGGGCACAGACCCCACCGAGGCAGCCCGCCAGGCCGTCGCAACGGAGCGCCAGCGCGTGAGCGACATTACCGCGCTGTGCCGTCAGGCGGGCATGGATCCCGCGGAGTATATCAGCAACGGCGCCACCATGGACACCGTAAGACAGGCGGCGGTGGACTATCTGCTGAAACACGGCGCCCCTGTTTCCAGCCGCATGAACGGCGATGAGGGCGATAACTTCCGCCAGGCAGCTGTGGACGCCATGCTGCTGCGGGCCGGCGTAGACGTCCAGAACCCCGCCCGCGGTGCGGAGGAAATGCGCGGCTACTCCCTGCGCGATATGGTTATTGAGTGCATGGCCCGCGACGGCATGGGCACCACCACCTCCCTGCTGCGTATGAGTAAGGACGACCTGTGGAACGAGGCTTGCCGCCAGTTCTTCAACCCCACCGCGGCGTTTCCCGCGATCCTGGACAATGCGATCAAAAAGAATATCGTCCAGAAGTATCAGGAGATCCCCACCACGTTCCAGCTGTGGACCGCCAAGGGCAGCGTGCCCGACTTTAAGCCCACAAAGGATCACAGCTATCTGGCCGGCGGCGCCGGTGAGTTCCTGCGCGTGGGCGAAAACGGCGAATTGAAAGCCGACGCACCCAAGTCGGAACTGCTTCCCCAGCGCCAGATCGACACCTTTGGCCGCCAGTTCAGTATGACCCGCCAGGCGTTTATCAACGACGACGTGGGTTTCATTACCGAGGTTCCCGGCCTGTACGCCACAAGCGCAAAGCGCACGATCAATAAGCAGGTTTACAAGATCCTGATCGACAACCCCGCCATTTTCGACGGTGTTTCCCTGTTCGACAATGCCCACAACAACCTGATCGCCAGCGGCGCCGCCCCGTCCATTGACACCCTGCAGGCCGCCATGCTGAAACTGCTGCACCAGACGGATCCTTTCGGTGACAGCATCATGGTGGAACCCAAGTATGTGATCGTCCCCGTGGGCTATGGCTTCAAGATGTCGCAGATCCTGGAAACCGCCATGATCGACGTGACCGGGATCGGCAGCCACACCGCGAACGCCCTGTATCAGTACCGCAATAAGCTGCAGGTTATCGAGGAGGGCGCCCTGAACGTCCTGGCTGGCAGCGGCAACGCGATCCCCTGGTTTGTCGCCGGTGATCAGCGTTACGCCAAGAGCCTGCAGGTTGATTACCTGAACGGCCAGGAAACCCCCACCATTCGCCGCAGCGAGGTTCCGGGCCGCCTGGGCTTTGTGTGGGACATTTGGCTGGACTGGGGCATTACTGCGGTTGACTTCCGCGGTATCGCCAAGAACCCCGGCACGACTATTTAACAGGAGGTAAGAGAACATGACCGCAAAATACTGGCAGAAAGGCGAGGTGCTGGACTACAAGGCCAGCGCCGCAGTCAAAAACGGCGAAGTGGTGAGCCTGGGAACCAGGATCGGCGTGGCCGGTGAAGATATTGCCGCCGGCGAAACCGGCCACCTCCATGTGGTGGGTGTCTTTGAGATGGAAAAGGCCGCCGGTGCCATGACCATGGGCGCGGCGGTGTACTACGACGAAGCCGCCAAGAAGATCACCACCGTGGCCTCCACTGGCGAGAGTTCCGGCAAGGTGAACAACATTCCGGCGGGTTACGCTGCCGCCCCTGCGGCCAGCGCAGACGAAAACGTGCTGGTGAAACTGCTGGGCTAAGAGCCAGGAGGAAAGGAACATGAAGCGACTGACAGCACAGCGCCCGATCCTGTACGGCGGGCGTATGTATCAGGCGGGCGACACCCTCCCCGCCTATGACAAGCGCATGGTGCAGGCGTGGCTTTCCGCTGAAAGCGCCAAAATGACCGACGACGCGGTGGAGGAGGCCACAATGCCCCCGCAGGACGCTGACGGCGGCCAGGACGGCACCGAGAACGCCGACACCACCCAGGACACCCAGGAGGTAACAGACGCCGCAGAGGGCACCCAGGAGAGCCAGGAGAACCACGACGGCAACCATAGCGGTGAAAGCACCGACATGGTGGAGGGCCACCTGGATCCTGCACAGCTGGAAGAAATGAACAAGGACGACCTGAAAAAGCTGGCCAAGGACATGGGCGTGGATCTCCCACGCGGCGCTGCAAAGGCGCTGATCGTGGAACGCCTGGCGGCGGCTATCGTCCAGACCCCTGCGGCGGCCATTGTGCCGCCTGCTGCGGATAACGGCGGGGGTGCCCAGTAATGGGCGCCCCTACGTTCAAGGAACAGATCGCGGCGGACATTTCCACCACATTCCTGAACTGCCTGGAGTTCGCGGACACCCACACGGTCAACGGTAAGGAAATGGCCGCGGTGGTGGACGACAACGAACTGCTGGAGCGGGACAAGGCCAAGATCATGGCCGCACAGACGGAGGGCACATACAAGGCCCGGCGCCTGGTTTATGTGGCAAAGGCTGATTTTGGCCCACGCCCCGCCCAGGGCGTCGTGTTGACGCTGGACGGCAAGGCGTACAAGGTGAAAACCTGCACCGAGGAGGCCGGAGTGCTGGCCATTGAACTGGAGGCGGTGAGATCGTGAGCGATCAAAGCATTTTGCGGATCGACACCGACGAAGAACTGGCCAGGGTCATGCGGCAGCTGAAAACGCTGCCCCAGCAGCTGGGGGCGCCCAACGTGCTGAAAAATGCCCTGAACAGCACCGCCAGAAAGGTACGCCGGCAAATCATAAAGGACAGCAAAGGCCGGTATGCGCTGAAAGAGAAAAAGGCGCTGCAATCAGAAAGCAAAATCCTTTCCGCCAGCGCCTCCACCCTGGAGGCCGCCGTGCTGGCCAAAGGCCCCATGCGGGACATTATGGACTTTATGACGCAGCCGAACACGGACACAGCCGCGGCGGCGGCAAAGGTCCTGAACAGCGGGGCCATGAAACCGCTGGAGGCGGGCGGCCTGAAAGCGTTTATTACCACGTTCCGATCCGGGCACACCGCCATTGTGCAGCGGCGCGGCGCGGAACGCCTCCCCGTCAAAAAGCTGCTTTCGCCTGCCGTTCCCCACATGATGGGAAACGAGGAAGTGAGAGCGGAGGCGGAGGCCCTGGCATACGAAACCCTGCAGCGTGAAATCGGAAAGCGGATCGAGCAGCTGACAGGTGCAAGGGCATGAAAAAGCGGCCCCATATAGGAGCCGCTGGAGATCAGCAGGAATAAAAATCGTCGCTTGTATATCCCATTTGCAGGGCAAGGAAATATATGTGCTTGCACGGTTTACTCCGTTTGTCGAAATCGGGGCAAGTACATTCATCAAGGCTTGTCATATAGGTGTCGGAACCAGATCCCTTTATTTCCGCAAAACCATTTTGGGCGTTATAGGACAGTATGGCCATAGGCTGATGAACAGCTTTTTCAAAGCGTTCAAGTTGCGCCTGCCCGGTGTGTACTTTGGGATCCCAATGCCCAAACGTGCAATTTCCGGCGCATGGCGTACCGGTGAAGCGAAGAAATTTCTTTGCCGGCTGGATCTTTTTGGGCAACCAAAAGACAAGCGCCAAACCGAGCGCCGCGAAAGCTACACCGGCGGGGGAAATCAACGTCAGCACAGCCCCCATTAAGATCAAAGCCACGCCAACAATTCTATACACCAACCGCAGGGCGCTGGGATCTGATAGCTGATAAACGGCCCCGTTTTCAGTTATGACAGTTTTAGGCTTTCCCATTTCTATTTCCTCCAATGCTGATTATTACCACATTATGCTGATTATTACCACACCGCAATTATAAGTGACAAACGGAAACAAGTCAAGGAGGCGCAACCGCGTGACACAAGAGTTTTTGCAGGACGCCATTGTGGAGGACCTGAAACAGCTTTTTTCCCACTATACCCTGACCAATTCCCTGGGCGTCGAGCGGGCGGTGAAAATCGTCCCGCAGGGCCTCCCCATTCGTGAGGGTGACGACGAAGAAACCGACGCGGAAGCGCCGCCGGAGCCTTATGTGGCCGTGAAACTTTCGGACGGAGAGGTGACGGCGCAGGACGCACGGCAGACCGTAAACGTGGTCATGGTCATTTGCGTGTGCGACCCGGACCCGAACCGCCAGGGCTACCGCGACGCCCTCCACATTGTCAACGAGATCGTGAGGCATTACGAACGTGACGGGATCGTGGCAAACCGCTATGAAGCACAGCACCCGATCCGGTGGGCGACCCAGGAGGAGGACACACACCCGTATTATTTCGCCGCCGTGGGGCTGCCGTTCTACGCGCCGGCGATTTTCAAGGAGGTGCCAGAAACATAATGGCGAAACCCAAAAAGGCCGAACAGGCCACCACTGTGGTTTACTGCGGCCCGTCCATTCCGGGCGTGGCGAAGCAGTACACCGCATACACCAACGGGATCCCCACCGCGCTGGCGGAGGCTATCGTGAAGCAGCCGGCCATGGAGGGCCTGGTGGTGCCCCTGGAGCAGTTACCGGAGGCCATGAAGAACCTGCGGAGCGGCACGGGGCATATTTCCCGCCTGTATCGTCTGGTACAGGTCAAACACTAAACAGGAGGTAGAACAACATGGCATACAAACACGGTGTATATAACACCGAGCAGGCCACCAGCCTGACCGTACCCATTCAGGGCAGCGCTGGCCTGCAGGTCATTTTCGGCACGGCGCCCATTCACCTGGCGAAAGACCCCGCGGCGGCGGTCAACACCCCCAAGCTGGTTTACAGCTACAAGGAGGCTGTGGAGGCTGTCGGCTATTCGGACGATTTCGAGAACTTCACCCTTTGCCAGAGCATTAGCGCCTGTTTCCAGGTTTTCAACGTTGCGCCCATTATCCTGGTGAACGTGCTGGATCCCAATAAGGCGGCCCACGTCACGCAGAACCAGGCGGAAAGCTGCGACGTTGTGGACGGCGTGGTGCTGTATGACAAGAAATATGTGCTGCTGAACACCCTGGCCGTGAAGAACGGCAGCGCCACCCTGGTGGCCGGCAGCGACTACGAGGCGGCACATGAGGACGACGGCAGCGTGGCCATTACGCTGCTTTCCACGGCGGCCAAGGAGGCCAGCAGCCTGACCGTGAGCAGCACCAGCCTGAAACCCTCCGGCGTGACCGCTGCCGACATTGTGGGCGGCGTGGACGCTGCCACGGGAAAGGAAACCGGACTGGAACTGATCCGCCAGATTTACCCCACCCTGGGCATGGTGCCCGGCCTGATCCTGGCACCCGGCTGGAGCCACACCCCCACCGTAGCGGCAGCCCTCCAGGCCAAGACCGAGAACATCAACGGCAATTTTAATTGCAGTTGCCTTTTGGACATTTCCGCGGACAGCGACGGCGCGGTGGTTTACACCAGCGTAAAGGGCGCCAAGGAAGCCCTGGGCGCCAGTTCCGCCCATGCGGCGGCCCTGTGGCCCATGGTGGCCGTGGGCGAGAAGAAATATTATTTCTCCGCCATGTTTGCCGCCCTGACGGCCTACACGGACGCCAACAACGCAGATGTGCCCTATGAAAGCCCGTCCAATAAGGACCTGCGGATCACCGCCACGGTTCTGAAAGACGGCACCACGGTGGCGCTGGATCAGCAGCAGGCCAACGACGTGCTGAACGCCAACGGCGTCATTACCGCGATCAACGCCAACGGGTTCAAGTCCTGGGGCAACAACACCGCGGCCTATCCCTCCACCACGGATCCGAAAGATCGCTGGTGGGCCGTGCGCCGTTTCTTTGACTGGGACGGAAATAATTTCATTCAGACTTATTTCCAGAAAGTTGACAAGCCGGGCAATAAGCGCCTGATCCAGTCTATCGTGGACAGCCAGAACATTATCGGCAACGGCTACGTTGCCCGCGACTACTGCGCCGGTTATCGCGTGGAGTTCCGCAGCGACGAAAACCCCGTTACCAACCTGCTGGCCGGCCACCTGACCGTACACACCTACCTGGCCCCGTACATTCCCGCGGAATATATCGAAAATATCCGTGAGTATGACGTGGACGCCCTGGAAAGCGCAATCGGAGGTGAATAAAGATGAACACGATCCCCACTAAGATCAACCGTTACAACGTCTACAACAAGGGAAACCGCCTGCTGGGTGTCGGTGAGGAAATGACGCTGCCGGACTTTGAGCCGTCCAGCGAAACCGTGACCGGCGCCGGGATCCTGGGTGAGATCGACGACCCCACCGTGGGCTATTTCGGCAATCAGGAACTGGAAATCCCGTTCCGCCTGCTGGACAAGGAAACCGCCGATATGATGGACATGACCAAGGCCGTGCAGCTGGAGATCCGCGGCGCCCAGCAGACCACCAATACCGAGGGCGATATTGAGTTCAGACCCATGCGCGTGGTGGTTCGTGGCCGCGGCGGAAAGCTGACCACCGGCAAGGTCAAGGCAGGCAGTTCCATGGACACTAAGATCACGCTGACCACTCTTTACATTCTCATTGAGGTGGACGGCAAGACCGTGGTGGAACTGGACAAGTTGAACGAGGTTTACAAGGTCAACGGCGTGGACGTTCTGGCCAAGATCAAGGAGATGTGCTGACATGAGCGACGAAAAGAGAATGGACACCGCCCTGCTGGCGGAGAATGACGAAAACACCGCGGCGGAGGAAAACGCCCTGGTTATGAAGCTGGACAAGCCTTTCACCTTTGAGGGGCAGACGTACACAGAGGTGGACCTGTCCGGCCTGGAGGACACCACGGCGGCAGACCTGCAGGCCGTGGGCCGTTTCGTGACGAAGAAGAACCCGGCGGCGAACCCCGCAACCGTGGAAATGACGCTGGAATACGCCCAGTTCATGGCGGCCCGCGTCGCCCACCTGCCGCTGGAGTTTTTCGAGCGCCTCCCCGCAAAGGAGGCAATCAAGCTGAAAGGCATTGTCGTGGGTTTTCTTTACGGCGGGGCTGGGGACAACTAACGCCCGCCGTCATAAACAGGGCCTGCGTCGGGTTGTCCATACAACTGCGGACAGGGCTGGATTATCTTCTGGCCCTGTCCGTTTCGGACTTGAACGAACTGGCGGACACGGTGACGCAGTACGCGGAGGAGGTGGCAAAACATGGCAGGCAAAAATAAAACGTATGAGTTAATGCTGAAAATCGGCGGCAAGGTGGACGGTTCCCTGAAAACCGCCTGCAGCACCGCAGACAAGAACCTGGCTGCGCTGGGGAAAACGGCAAAGACCGCGGGAAAGATCGCTGCCGGTGCCATGGTAGCAGCCGCCACCGCTGTGGCGACCCTGGGAACCGCTGCGGTGAAATCCGCGGCGGAGTATGAGGCCCAGCTGGCCAACGTTTCCACGCTGCTGACCGGCACGGAGGCAGAGGTGGCCGCACGAACGGCGGAAATCGGGGATCAGGTTCTGGAAATCTCCAACCGCACGGGCGTGGCCACGGCTGACCTGACGGACGGAATGTATCAGGTGGTTTCCGCTTTCGGTGACAGCGCAGACGCCGCGGCCATTCTGGAAACCGCGGCAAAATCCGCGGCGGCGGGAAACGCGACCACGACGGACAGTATCAACCTACTTTCTGCCGTAACCAAGGGTTACGGCGATACCTCCGCGGAGGCGGTGCAGCAGGCGGCGGATCTGGCATTTGCCACCGTAAGACTGGGCCAAACCTCTTTCCCGGAACTGGCCGCAGGCATGGGAAAGGTCATTCCCCTGGCCAGTACCCTGGGGCTGGAGCAAGAACAGCTATGGGGCGCCATGGCCACGCTGACCGGCGTTACAGGTTCCACGGCGGAAGTGGTTACGCAAATGAAAGCCACAATGCAGGCGTTCCTCTCCCCGTCCAAGAATATGCAGGCTGCCCTTAAAAACATGGGCTATGAAAGCGGCCAAGCGCTGCTTGAAAGCAAGGGCCTGCAGGGATCTCTGGACGCCCTAAAGGACGCTGTGGGAGGCAACGAACTGGCGTTTGCTGGCCTGTTCTCCTCTGTGGAGGCACAAACCGCGGTGCTGGCTATGGCAGGCAACCAGGCCGAAAACCTGACCAGCAAGACGGCGGAAATGTACGAGGCCACCGGCGCGGCAAACACCGCCTTTGAGCGGCAGACCAACAGCCTGAAATATGACATTCAGATGATTAAAAACCTGGGCGCCAATTTCTTGACGCAGCTGGGCACCAACATTCTGCCGTATGTGCGGGAGTTCGCGGAGGCGGCCCTGCCGGTGGTTTCGGAGGCGCTGGAGAAGATCGGCAGCTACATGACCGGAACCATCATTCCGGCGGCGGAAACCGCGGTGAAATGGATTTCGGAACACCGCACCCTGATCCTGGCGCTGGCGGCGGGTATTGCCACCGCTGTGGCGGCCTACAAGGCGTATAAAGTGGCGATCACCGCCTACAACGCAGTTATGGCCGTGTATAAAGTGGTCACCGCAGCAAGCGCCACGGGCACCTTTACCCTGGCGGGCGCCATGACGGCGCTAAATCTTCCCGTGCTGGCAGTTGTGGCCGCCATCGGCCTGGCTGTGGCGGCGGGGATCCTGATTTATAAGAACTGGGACAAGATCAAGGCCAAGGCTGCGGAACTGGGCGCGAAGATCTCCGAGGTATGGGGAAACATCAAGACCGGCGTTTCCGAGGCCGTGGCGAACCTGGTTTCTGCGTTCCAGTCTAATTTCCCCCTGCTGTCCGCTTATTTGAGCGGGTGGTGGGAAAGTGTTTCGGCGGCCTGGGAAAACGTCAAGGCCATTTTTGCCAATATCATTGACTTTGTGCAGAACGTATTTGCAGGCAACTGGAGCGCCGCCTGGGACAATATCGTGGCCATTTTCGGAAACGTGTTTGGCATGATCGTGAACCTGGCGAAAGCCCCAATAAACGGGGTTATTTCCGCAATCAACTGGGTGCTGGAGAAGATCAACAGCATTTCCGTGACAATCCCGGACTGGGTTCCGGGCGTCGGCGGGAAAACCCTGGGCTTTAACATTCCGACGATCCCCGCCCTGGCTGCCGGTGGTATTGCCACGGCGCCCACGCTGGCGCAGATCGGTGAGGGCGGAGAGCCGGAGGCGGTGCTGCCGCTGTCCAAGCTGGCGGCCCTCCTGGACGAATGGACGAAGCCGAAGCCGACACCGGGCGGCGGAACGGGCGGCGGCGGTGAAACCGTCGTTTTCTCCCCGGTATTCAATTTCTACGGCGGGACGCCGAGCCGCGAGGAGGCCGAGGAGGCCGGGCGGATCAGTTTCGCGGAGTTCAAGAAACTGTATAGGCAGATGAAAGCCGAGGAGAAGCGCAAGCAATTCAGCCCGGCATAAGAGGAGGACCACACCATGGAAAGCACCTACACCACCAAGCAGGGGGACGTATGGGACAAAATCGCCTATGAGGTGTACGGCGACGAAGAATACACCGGCTGGCTGATGGAAAACAATTTCCCGCTGCTGGACACGTTCGTGTTTGACGCCGGGGTGGTCCTCCAGACCCCGGCCCCGCCGGAACAGACCGCGGCCAATGACCTGCCGATCTGGAGGAGCAAGGTATGAATACACGGCGGGCGTATGTAGACCTGATTTACAACGGAACCGCAGCCACGGCGGAAATTTCCGGTTTCGTGACGGATATTTCATACACGGATCCGGCAAGCGGAGAGGCGGACAGCCTGGACATTACGCTGCAAGACCGGGATCGCCGGTGGACGGGGGCATGGATCCCCGTCGCCGGTGACACCCTGGCCGCGACGATCCGGGCGCTGAACTGCCAGTATTCCGGGGACAACCGGATCCTGCCGTGCGGTTTCTTTATCGTGGACAGTTTCAGTTTTTCCGGCTGGCCGGTTTCCGGGAGCATTTCCGCAATCTCCACGCCGCTGGACAGCAGTTTCACCACCACCCAGCGGACAAAGACCTGGGAAAACGTGACCATAAAGGAGATCGGAACCGAGATCGCAGGCCGCGCCGGGATCGCGCTGGCCTGGGACGTGGAGGGCGACCCGTTCACGATCAAGAGCGTGGAGCAATCGGAACAAACCGACTGTGAATTTTACATGAACCTGTGCAACACCTACGGGCTGGCCATGAAAGTCTACGCCCAAAAGATCGTGGTGTATGACCGGGAGGCATACAAGAAAAAGGGCGCGGCGGCGGTGCTGTCCCCGTCCAGTATGAAATCCTGGTCATGGCAGCAGGATCAGGCCGGAACCTACACCGGCGGAGAGTTCACATACACCAGCCCGGCCACGGAAAAGGAAATCAAGGTGACCGTGGGCAAGGGCAGCCGGATCCTAAAGCAGAGCGGCAAGGCCGACAGCAAGGCCGACGCGGAGCGGAAGATCAAGGCGGCGGTGGCCAAGGCCAACCACGGAAAGACCAAACTTTCCGCCACCATTGTGGGAAACGCCTCCCTGGTGGCCTCCCAATGCGTCCAGGTGGTGGGCCTGGGGAAGCTGTCCGGCAAGTATTACATTGACACCATTACCCACAGCGTCAGCGGATCCGGCGGCTACACCATGGACCTGGAAATGTCGCTGGTGGAGGAATGACGCGAGGAGGAACGCATGGAAAACAATATCCGGCTGGGAAAGATTTCAGCCGTTGATTACGCCGCGGGCACGGTCCGCGTGGTGTACCACGAAAAGGACGACGCCGTGACCGCCCCCATTCCCCTGATTTCATCGGAGTATTTCATGCCGGAGGTGGACGACATGGTTATGGTGCTTCACCTCTCCAACGGCACGGAGGCGGGCGTGGTCCTGGGACGACCGTGGAGCGAAAAGAACAAGCCCCCGGAGGGTTCCAAAGGGCTTTACCGCAAAGACCTGGCCCGTTCGCCGGGTGAGGCCATGATCCGCTATAAGGACGGCACCATGACCATCAAGGCCGCCAAGCTGGTGATTGACGGAACCGTGACCGTCAGCGGCGACGTGACCGCCGGCGGGGTTTCCCTGGACAACCACACCCACACGGACAGCATGGGCGGCGGAACCTCCGGGCCATCGTAAGGAGGCGATTTACACATGATCGGAACGCTGGGGCGCAAAATCATTTTTGAGGTGAGCGACAACAGGGTTTTGACCTTTGAGAGCATGAGCCGCGAGGTTTCCGGGCGCTGGACCGAACACGAAGTTTTAGGCGTGAAGCCGAAAGCGGAGTTTTTAGGGCCTGGCCTCCAGACCATAAGCCTGACCATTCACCTGTCCGCTGCCCTGGGCGTGAAGCCGCGGCGGATCCTGGACATGGTGGAGCGCATGGTGGAAAGAGGTTCGGCGGAGTACCTGGTGATCGGCGGCAGACTGGTGGGCCGCCGTCCGTTCCGCGTTACAGGATCGAGTGAAGCCTGGGACAAGGTTTACAGCCGCGGAGAATTGGCCAAGGCTACCCTGACCATTTCACTGGAGGAATACGCATGAACGAAAACGACCTTTTCAATTTCCAACTGGAATATACGTTCACGGCGGACTGGCTGGCAGAACTGGATCGGCAGCTGGCCCTCCTGCTGTCCACACGGGAGGGCACCATGCCGTTGGATCGGGCTTTCGGCCTGAACATGGATTTTGTGGATATGCCGCCAGAGGCCGCAAAGAGCCTTTACACGGCGGAGGTCACCGAAAAGGTGTCCAAATTCATACCGGAGGTGCGGGTGCAGGAAGTGACCTGGACCGGCGGCAACACCGGAAAACTTTTTCCCAAGGTGGTGATAACAAGTGCCTGATATTTCCGCAATTCAGAACACCCCGGACGTGTCTTTCATCGACAACAAGACCATTGACGACGTGCGCGGGGATATGGTGGCAGACTTTGAGGCGTTCATGCTCCAAGCGACGGGCAGCAAGGTGTCCCTGGGCCGCGCCTCTGTCCACCGCATGATCCTGTATTCGGCGGCGGCGCAGATTTACCAAGCCATGCAGTACGTTGACCGAGCGGGCAAGCAAAGCCTTTTGAAATACTCCTATTCGGAGTTCCTGGACAATCTGGCGCTGCTGAAAGGCGTTACCAGAGAACCGGCCAAGGCGGCCACGACCACGATCCGCTTTACCGCGTCGGCCACCAGGACGCTGGCCACACCGATCCCGGCGGGCACCAGGGTTTCCTCCAGCGGTTCCATTTATTTCAGCACGATGGAGTACGCAGAGATCCCGGCGGGCAGCCTGACGGTGGACGTGCTGGCGGAGTGTACCGCAACAGGCAACGCGGGCAACGGACTGGCGCCTGGCGAGGTGTCCACCATCGTGGATCCCGTTCCCTACATTACCAGCGCCGTGAACCAGAACACCACGGAGGGCGGCGCAGACGTGGAGAACGACGAAAGCCTGGCGGAGCGGGTTTACCTGGCCCCTGGCGCCTATTCTACGGCAGGCCCGGAGGACGGATACCTGTACCACGCCAAGAAGTACAACGCCGCCATTGGTGACGTGGTGGCCACCAGCGACCACGAAGCGGGCCAGGTGGATATTGTTTTCATCATGGCCGACGGTTCCAAGCCGGGCGCGGCCATGATCTCCGGCCTGCAGGCGTACCTCTCCGGCAAGACGATCCGCCCCATGACGGACAAGCTGACCGTGAAAGCCCCGGAGGAGGTCACATACAGCATTAACCTGACGTATTACATCAACCGCAGCGACAGCGCCAGAGCGGTGGCAATCCAGGCGGCGGTGGCCCAGGCCGTGGAGGAATATAAAACCTGGCAGCGCACCATAGGCCGCGACGTGAACCCGTCGCAACTGGCCGCCATGGTCATGGAGGCAGGCGCCAAGCGTGTCACCGTGACCGCGCCGACGTTCGCGGCGGTGGCCGCCACCAAGGTGGCAGCATTGACCGGATCGGCCACCGTGACGTATGGAGGGCTGGAAGATGATTAAACTTTCCGGCAGCCGCTTCACGGACATTATGCCGGAGAACCTGGCAGAGCAGCCGGAGATCCAGGCGCTTGCCTACGCCGTGGGCAGGCAGGTGGAGAAGCTGCTGGCCTATGCCGACGGCGCCCGCACCTATGCGGCGATCTATGCTGTGCCGGAAAAGGTGCTGGATCTGCTGGCCGTGGAACTGCGTACCCCGTCCTATGACGAAAACTTTTCCATTAAGGTCAAGCGAACCCTGATCGCGGAAAGCCTGCTGTTTTACGCACAGATGGGCACCCCGGCAGCGGTGAACCGGATCATTGAAACCATTTTCCAGGCCGGTCATATCAGCGAGTGGTGGGAATACGGCGGGAAACCCTATCACTTTAAGGCATACACCACGAACCCGGCCATTACGTCGGACGACGTGGAGGAGTTCAAGCGGGTGCTGGGCACCGTCAAGCGCCTTTCCGCCTGGCTGGACGAAATCGTGTTGGATCTGTCCACACCTCCGGCGGAGGTATTCGTGGGCCATTGGATCCACACGGGCGATTTTATCACCCTGCAAAGGGCGACTATGTAACAGGAGGTTATCAGCCATGTTTCAGGCCCCGAAACTGACAGACGCCGGCAAAAACCTGTATTACAGGAATATGGCCGGTGAGGGGATCAAATTCACAACCATTCAACTGGGCAACGGCACAATCAGCGGTCCGATCTCCGCTATGACGGCTCTTGTCAGCGCCGTGGTGACCATTGACGCCGCGGTGAAAAACAACGCGGAGCAGTACGCCGACGTGTCCGGCCATTTCTCCAACGCAGAACTGGAGGAGGGTTTTTACTGGCGCGAGATCGGCGTGTTTGCGGCGGATCCCGATTACCCCAATGACCGCAGCCACGACATTCTTTACTGCTACCAAAACGCCTATGACACGGCGGACTTTATCCCCGTGGCGTCGGTGGAAACGGTGGAAAAAAACATTACCGTGCCCATTATCGTGGGCGACGCCTCCACAGTGTCCTGCACCCTGTCCAGTTCGCAGGTGCTGGTGTCGGAGGCGGACCTGGAGGAGCACGACAAGGACGCGAACGCCCATAATGCCCTGTTTGAGAAGATCAACAAAGAACTGGAAAAGAAACAGGACACGATCACCGCCAAGGGCATTTTGAAAGGCGGCCAGGACGCAAAGGGAAACCACACCGTGACCAAGGCCACGCCGGGCGTGGACTACCAGCAGCCCACCCAGGTGCTGACGGAAAGCAACGCCATGGCCCTGACGGACACGGTTCCGTTTTTCTCCGGTGCTGACGGGCAAAATCGTAAGGTCACGCTGAAAAAGCTAAAGGAGGCCCTGGGCGTCCAGTCTGCCAGTATCAACGTGACGACCTGCGCCGGCGCGGCGGTGGTTTGCACGGACGGAGAAACCACCCTGAACGGCGTGGGTTCCACCAAGTTCTCCCTGCCGGAGAACACCGGCACCTGGGAGGTAACCGCCACCCTGAACGGCCACACGGCCAGCGCCGTGGTGGAGGTCACCGGCGCCATGCAGTACAACGTGGATCTGGTGATTACCTCCAGCGTGGCAGTCACCCACGCACCCACGAAAACCACCTACAACGTGGGGGAAACATTCGACCCCACCGGCCTGGTGGTCACAGCCACCTATGCCGACGGCACCACGGAGGACGTAACCGACGGCTGCACGTTCAGCCCCACCGTTATGGCAGCCAGCACCACGGCGGTGACGATCAAATACCAGCGGGCAGGCGTGACAGTCACGACCACCCAGGCGGTCACGGTCCTGGAAATGTCCAGCATTTCCGTGAAAACCGCACCCAACAAAACCGCGTATTACATCGGTGAGAGTTTCGACGCCACCGGAATGGTGATTGAGGCCACCATGTCCAACGGCACCAAAAAGACCGTGACGGGCTGGACGTACACCCCCAGCGGCGCCCTTTCCAAGACGGACACGGCGGTGACGATCTCCTACACGGAAAACGGCGTCACAAAGACCTGCACCCAGGCGATCACGATCCGCACCCTGTCCAGCATTTCCGTGACGACGGCACCCGCGAAAACCGCCTACAAGTACGGGGAGAAGTTCAGCAGCGCCGGAATGGTGATTACCGCTAAATATTCGGACAACGCCACCCGCGTGGTGACCGGCTGGACCTATTCACCCACCGGCGCCCTGGGACTGTCTAATACCACGATCACGATTACCTACGCAGAGGGCGGCGTGAGTAAGACCTGCACCCAGGCCATTACCGTGAGCAACTACCTTTCCAGTATCGCGGTGACCCACGCACCCACGAAAACCTCCTATTTCACCGGCGAAACGTTCAACAGCGCGGGAATGGTGGTCACCGCTACCATGGCAGACGGCAGTAAAAAGACCGTCACCGGCTACACCTGCAGCCCCACCACCATGGCAGCCAACACCACGGCGGTCACTGTCAGCTATTCCGAGGGCGGCGTGACCAAGACGACCACCACCCCGGTGACGGTCACCAGCATTTCCAACACGCTGGCCTCCAACAGCTGGGCAACGATCCGCGCCGTGTCCGACGCCGGAAAGGGGTCCAATTACTGGAGCGTGGGCGACGCCAAGGGGATCACGATCAACGGCAAGGTGGGCGCCACGACGTTCTCCAATCTGGCCATTTCCGTGTTTATCCTGGGTTTCAACCACAACGCCAGCCGCGAGGGCAGCAACCGGATCCATTTCCAGATTGGCAAGATCAACGGCACCCTGGTGGGCCTGGTAGACGGCAATTACGGAAACAGTACCAGCACCACCGGCGCCTTTACCATGAACACGTCATACACGAACAGCGGCGGGTGGAATAACAGCCACATGAGAAAGACCGTGCTGGGCAGCAACAGCGCCAGCGCCACCAGCCCCGCGGCCAATACCCTGCTGGCAGCCCTGCCGGCGGATCTCCGGGCGGTTATGAAGCCGGCCACCAAGTACAGCGACAACACCGGCGGCGGAAGTGACACCGCCAGCTATGTCACCAGCACCACGGATCTGTTACCGCTGCTTTCGGAGTTTGAATACCACGGGGCCAGGTCCTACGCCAACAGCGCGGAGAAGAATTACCAGGCCCAGTATGACTATTACAAGGCTGGAAACAGCAAGGTGCATTATAAGCACAACGCCACCGGCACGGCGGCCTATGCGTGGTGCCGTTCCGTCTATTCGAGCAACAGCAGCGATTTCTGCCTTGTCGGCACCGACGGCAGCGCCATCAATCACTACGCCTACGGTTCCTGGGCGCTGGCCCCCTGCTTTTTTGTCTAATCGCCGCAGCATATCCGGCAAAATCCCGCCCACGGAAGTGGGCGGGAAACCCGGACAGAGGAAGAAAACCCGTGAGGTGAAAGAATGTCAGTTCTGAAAGAAAAGCGGACCGTGAGCAAAGCGGAGTATGTGAACACCGCAAACCAGATTTATGTGGAAACGGTGGGCTTTTTGACGCGGCTTTCCGCCCGTTATTCCCGGCTGATTGCAGAGGGCACCGCGCAGCTGGCCGGTGAGGTCATGGACCACACCGAAAAGGCCAACAAAATATACCCGTCGGACGAACAGCGCAAAGCCCAGCGCAAGGCGCATTTGCTGGAGGCGCTGGCCTCCCTCTCTGCGCTGGACGTGCGCCTGACCCACGCCTATCTGGTTATGTACCAGAACCCGCAAGGGTGCTTTACGGCGCCCAGCGGAAAGACGGTCCCACCCAAGGAGGCCATGGACAAGCTGGACCGCATGGCGCAGAGCCTGGGCGAACTGATAGACCGGGAGGACACCCTGCTGCGGAATATCCTGGAGAGCGACAGGAAGCGGAAATAAGTCATTTTTATGGGTGTATCTTTGAAAACGCGCCGGGAGGCAGGGCGGCTTTCCCCTCTGACGGCGGCCAATGCGTGGTGCCGTTCCGTCAATTCGAGCAACAGCAACAATTTCTGCCTTGTCAACACCGACGGCAGCGCCAACAATAACAACGCCAACAATTCCTGGGCGCTGGCCCCCTGATTTTGCATAGCTGGGTCAAATGCAGTAACGAACGTGAACCGGACCCATGTAAAAGGAAAGATACTTCCCTGGCGAAAGCCTGAAACTGCCCGCTGATGATCCCGCGCGGACGCTGCTTGCATGGCGGGGGTATTGTGCTAACCCCGTTTCATGCGCTGGATCGAAGCAGTTTAGACGCACACCAACACCACAACTGTACGGAGGGCGAATACTTTTCTATGACAAGCGAACAGCGCCGCGAGGCGCGTTACAGACGCCGCCAGACAAGGCGGCAGGCAAAGCGAAAGGCCCGCAGCGACGCCCTGGGGCCGATTGAGGAAGTTTTCAGTTACCGGGCCATGTTTTTCTATGGCCGGAAATGCTGCAACGGCGTGAGGTGGAAAGCCAGCACACAGCGGTTTGAAATGCACCTGTTTTCCGGCACCGCCAAGCGCCGGCGCAAGATCCTAAATGGAACATGGAAGCCGGGCAAAACCGCCCATTTCACCCTGAAAGAACGGGGCAAGGTTCGGCCAATAGACGCGCCGCACATTGAGGATCGGCAGGTTTATAAGGTTCTGACCAAAAAGGTGCTGGTGCCGCTGTATGTGCCCAGTATGATCTACGACAACAAAGCCAGCCAGAAAGGCGGCGGCCTGCATTTCCATTACAGACGCCTGGCCAAGCACCTGCGGGACCATTACCGCAAGCATGGCCTGGAGGGCGCCCTGTTCCTGATGGATTTTCACCACTTTTTCCCGGACGCGCCCCACGCGCTGCTGTATGAGCGGCACCGGGGCATGATCCTAAACCCGGACCTGCGGCAGTTGGCCGATCTGGTGGTGGCAGCTGTGCCGGGCGGCGTGGGTATGCCGCTGGGCGTGGAGCCAAGCCAGCAGGAAATGGTGGCGCTGCCGTCCTCCCTGGACAACCGGATCAAAGCCCAGCTTTCGATCCATGGTGCTGCCCATTACATGGACGACTATTACACCATTCTGCCGACGAAACAGGCGGCGGAGGTGACCGCGGCGGACGTGATCGGCCACGCGGAGGCCATGGGCCTGCAGGTCAACGCCGGAAAGTCAAAGGTGGTTCCGTTCTCCAGACCGTTCCGGTTCTGCAAAGCAAAGTTTCAGGTGACGAACACCGGCGCCGTGAAGATCCACGGCTGCCGGGACGGCATGAAGCGGGCGCGGCGGAAACTGCGGCTTTTCCAGGCGCGTGTGGCCAGCGGTGAAATGACGGTGGAGCAGGTGGCCCAATGGCTGCAAACACCGATTTCCTACTATGAGAACTTCAACGATCACGGCAGGGTGCTGAAACTGCGGCGGCTATTTTATGCGATTTTCAAAACGGAGGTGTAAACCATGTTCAAGATCACAAAAGACGGGGCGACCGTGGCCATGACCGAGGCCCCCAACTACATCAAGCAGGCGGAAAACGGCTGTTTCGTGCTGTGCCCGGAGGCGGAGGCCACGGGGATCGCGCACAACGGCACCGTTTACCACCTCCTGGGACGCCCTGACATGGCGGGGGCAGAAATCACGGTCATGCTGGAAGAAACGGACGCGGGAGTGGAGATCGCCAAGGCGGCAGACGCTACGGGGATCGTGTTCGTCACAATGGCGGAGGCCGGAAGCGTGGACGCCACAACGGCGGCGGAACACGCGGACCTTTTCGCGCCGTGGGCGGTGCCGGTGGCCTATACCGTGGGCCAGATCCGCAGATATACGGACGGGAAGCTGTATAAATGCGTTCAGGCCCATACGTCACAAGCGGACTGGACGCCGGACAAAACCGCAAGCCTTTGGACGACGGTTTCCGATCCGGCGGAGGAATGGCCGGAATGGTCCCAGCCGGTTGGCGCACATGACGCATACAGCAAGGACGCCAAGGTGTCGCACAATGGCAAGCATTGGACCAGCACTGTGGACAGCAACGTGTGGGAGCCTGGTGTGTACGGGTGGACGGAGGTGTAAGCCGTGGGCGCTGCCTACATCGTAAGAAAAAGAGCGCGGTTTGTGAGTATCAACGGCCCCGTAAACCTCCGGTATGGTACGCCTGTGGACGCTGTGGACGGGTTTCTGGTACATAATGGCCGCCCATTGTGCGCGGTCACCAGCGAGAGCGCACACCGCTATTTTGCACGAAATGACGACGGAAACGGGAAAGCCCGCGGCGCCCTGATCGGCGCCATCACGGCCAAGCTGGAGCGGAAAGACGCCGGCCATCAAATGCGCTGGGATCTCCTGTGGAGCGACCCGGAGGCGCAGAAATTACGCCACCCGGATCATGCGGATTTCTGGCTGTGGGGCCATGCCTTTTTTGAGGCGGACATGGCAGACCTGGAACACGTCGCCGGGCTGATCGGTGCGAGGAGGTGACGCTGCCATGGATTATATGAAGCTGGTGGCGGACCTCTGCGGGATCATTGACCGCCAGAACGAAATCACCAAGGCCATGGCGGAGCAGCTGGGCCAGCGCGACGCCCTCCGGTATGAGGAGGAAATGGCGGCGGTTCGGCGGGACTACGATACCGCCATGGGGGAGGTGGATCCGTGCAAAAACTAATTGAAACGCTGTCCACCGTGAGCATAGGCCAGGCGCTGGCTGGCGGCGTCACCGTGGTGGCGCTGGTGTCCGTGTTTATCGAAATTACCCCGGTGAAGATCAACCCCGTTTCCAAGTTCCTGGCCTGGCTGGGGCGGAAGATCAACAGCGAAGTGATCGCCAAGGTGGACAGGCTGGAAACCGAGGTGCAGGCCATGAGGAAAGCGGACGGAGAGCAGGAGGCCATAAACTGCCGTTACCGGATCCTACGGTTCGGGGACGAAGTAAAACACGGCACCCGGCACAGTCAGGAACATTTTGAGCAGATCCTGGCCGATATTGACGCCTACGAAATCTATTGCAAGGATCACAAGGATTTCAAGAACAACAAAACCAGAGTGACCACGGAGCGGATCCTGGACGTTTACCGCGAGTGCGTGGAAACGGACGATTTTTTGTAATGGGAGGAAGCCGTGAAAATCTTTATTGTGGCCGCGGCGGCGTGGGCTGCCGGTGCCCTCCTGGGTTATTTCGTGGCCCGGCTGGCGTATAAGCACCTGCGGAAGCGTCTGCGGACGCTGCGGCAGGAACGGAAGCCGCCTAAAAAGAAAATGGGCACCATGGACAGGATCCTGGTTCTGGAAGCGGTTTTCCTGGTGGCGTACACGGTGGCCGATCTGGTGGTTTTCTGGCACACCGGATCAGAGCCTGCCACACTGACCGGCTGCGTGTTCGGCGTGTGCGGCCTGGAAAACGGCGTCATGGGCTGGATTAAGACGAACAAGGACACGGCGGCGGAGGCCGCCAGAACGAGCGGGAGCGGGCCGCAGCCTGCCCCGGAGGAACCGCCCGCGGGCACCGGAGAACCACCGGACGCGGGCCTGTGAGGAGGTATAAACATTATGACCGGAAACGAACTGCGCCAAAAGGTTGCGGACATTATCAACGCATGGAATGGAGCAACCAGAGGCAGCGCCAAGCACCTGGAGATCCTGAACATCTACAACAACCACAAGCCGCTGGCAAGAGGTTACCGCGTACAGGTGGGTGACGCCCATTGTGCCACCACGACCTCCGCGGCGTACATCAAGGCAGGGATCGCGGAGTACACCGGGACGGAGTGCGGCGTGGGAAAGTACGTCGAGATCGCCAAGAAAAAAGGGATCTGGACGGAGAACGACGCATACACCCCCAAGGTGGGCGACGCCTGCGTGTACGACTGGCAGGACGGGGCCAACTACGCCACCACCGACAACACCGGCGCACCGGATCACATTGGCATTGTCACCAAGGTGGGCGGCGGCACCTTTGTGGTCACAGAGGGAAACATGAACGGCGGCAAGGTGGGCAAGCGCACCATGAAAGTGAACGGGCGGTATATCCGCGGTTTCATTACCCCGGACTTTGACATGATCGCCCGGAAACTGGGCGGTACGTCCGGCGGGACGGTGGACAAGCCAACGAAACCGACGACCCAGGCGGCGGGTACATACACCGTAAAGAGCGGCGACACCCTTTCCCGTATCGCCGCGAAGTACGGCACAACCGTGGCCAAACTGGTGGAGATCAACGGCATTAAAAACCCGAACCTGATCCGTGTGGGCCAGGTCCTCCGCCTGCCCGGCGGAGCCGTCAAGTACACCGTTGTGGCCGGGGACACCCTTTCCCGTATCGCCGCGAAGTACGGCACCACCGTGGCCAAGCTGGCAACAGACAACGGGATCAAAAATCCGAACCTGATCCATGTGGGCCAGGTTATCACCATCAACAAATAATTTTGCCGGAGGTGCTGAAATGGTTATTTTCAAGGTGCTGGCCTGGGTGCTTTCCCTGGCCGCTGTGGTCACCTGGCTGGTGGCCCTGGTACGCTGGGACGGTTCGATCCCCTGTGATCGGAGCCAATGCGAAAGCTGCCCATTTCCGCGGTGCCACGAAAATGGCCAGGACAGCACTGGGCAGGAATGAGAGGTAAAAATGGAACAGACTATTATCCGCCTGGCCATTGGCCTGGTTCTTCTGGTGGCTGTCAACGTCGTGCTGGGCAGCCTGAACGCCCTTTTTGACGGTACTTTCGACCGTATCAAATGCCGGAACGGCGTCATTAAGGGGATCATTATTGCCGCCTGTTTCGTCGCTTTCTATGTAGCGGGACGCCTGAACCCCGATATTGTGGCAATCGACATTGACGGCGAAACGGTCAACGTGGCAACAGCCGCCAACCTGGCCATGGTGACGGCCTATGTGCTGTATGCGAAAGACGTTTTTTCCAAGCTGTCCAAGCTGGTTTTGAGCAAAACGAGCGGGACGCCGGAGCAGACCGGCGGAACCACGCCGCCCGCATTGGAGGAACCGGCGGACGCGGCGGAGGCCACCGCAGCAGAATAAAAAAGGAACCCCGGCGCCGCCCTGGCGTCGGGGTTCTTCTGCGGGTCACATACTGGCAGGCATGGCCCGCATGACTGTTTTTCTGCTGTATTCATCGGTGAGGACTAACACCACACCGCGCCGCCCGTCAGCCAGCGGGACCGTGACCACCTCCAGCGTAACAGCCGGGGCCGCTTTTTCCATTTTCCCCATTCTCATTTCCTCCCATTGAAAAGTTTACGAAGCAGCCGGATCCCGTAGCGAACCGGAATATAAACCGCCACGAATATGGCCACAAAAAGCAGGTATTTCATGCGCTGCCCTCCTATTGACATTTTAGTGGGTTTCGTTTATATTGAGGGTGCGGGGGTTACCCCCCGCCCCTCTGTCTGTTACCAGTTCAGCAATTTGAGGATTGCCGCTGTAATCAGACCGGAGATTGTGCCCGCCAGGATTGTGTCCGCCAAGACCTGCAACCTGTTGGGCTGCGCCGTCGGCTTATGCCGTCGGCGTTTTTTCTTTGCCATATCAACCACCCCCTTTCTGATTATTATTATATACTTGCGTAAGACAAAAAGCAAGACGGAATACTGCACAAATATACTTGCGTGAGTTTGTATATATTATATACTTGCGTAAGTTAAAATAATCTGATACAATACAGAAAAAGGAGGCGATCCCATGGAAAAGAAAACAGGGACGGCGGCGACCAAGGCAAAGAACAAGTATAACGCCGCGAATTATGAGCGTCTTTACCCGTTTGTGAAGAAAGGGAAAAAAGAGAGATACCAGAAAGCGGCGGAAGCTGCTGGGTTCAGCCTTAACGAGTTCATGGAAAAGGCTATGGACAGCCTGGCGGCGGAGATCCTGGGAGAATAAAAAGCATAAGCCCCCGACGCACACAGCGCCGGGGGCGTTTCGGCGTTTGCCCTCCAGAGTGTTCAATATTTTTCGGTGCTGATTATTAACACGGGTTCGTGGAAACCTATGTGTTAATATCAAGAAAACTGCTGAACATTACCACGCGCCTGGAGGGCTGCCCATGAAAGCGTATGATTTCCACGGGAAAAGAAATATATGCGGTGACCGGATCCGGGAGGCCCGCCTGCGGGCGCGGCTGTCACAGTCTGATCTCTGCCGGCGTCTGCAACTGGCTGGTGTCATTGTGGAGCGGGACGTGATAAGCAGGATCGAAAACGGCGGCAGGTTTGTGGCTGACTTTGAGGTGGTGGTGATCGCGGACGTTCTGGAGGTTTCCGTGGACTGGCTGCTGGGCAAAGAATAGGACGGCGTGGAGTGCTGTATGCACCGCGCCGTCCATATTTTTTTGAAAGTGAGGGCACGGGCATGAAAGGATATAAGCACCTGACGGAGTTTGACCGGAACAAGATCGCCAGAATGAGAAAAGAGGGCGCCACCATGCGCGAGATCGGCGCGGCCCTGCACGTCAGCGCCGCCACCGTCTGCCGCGAGATCAAACGCGGGACATACACCTACATGAACGCGGATTATATCGAAGTGACCGAGTACATACCGGAGCGGTCACAAGCCCGCTACCGGGCCAACATGGCGGCCAAGGGCGGCCCCCTGAAAATTGGAAGTGATCGCCGGTACGCCGAAACCCTGGAGGCGCTGATTGCTGACGACAATTACAGCCCGGAGGCAGCCCTGCATGAGATTGAGAACAACCCGGAAAAGTACGGCAGCTTTGAAACGCGGATCTGCCGCCAAACCCTTTATGCCTATATTGACAAGGGCGTTTTTCTCCGCCTGACCAATAAGGCGCTGCCGTTCAAGGGTTCCCGGCGGAAGAAGAAAACCAAGCACGTCCAGCGGGCGAAACAGCAGCCAAAGGGTGAGAGCATAGAAAAGCGCCCGCCGGAGATCGACGGGCGCCAGGAGTTCGGCCACTGGGAAATGGATCTGGTGGTTTCCTGCAGGGGCGGGCATAAGTGCCTCCTGGTGCTGACCGAGCGCGTCACCCGCATGGAGGTGATCCGCCTGATCCGCGATAAATCCGCGGCCAGCGTCGTCCGTGCGCTGGACACCATGGAACGGAAATGGGGCACCCGCTTCCCGCAGGTATTCCAATCTATTACCATGGACAACGGAAGCGAGTTTGCGGACTATATCGGGATCGAACGGTCCGTATATAAACGCTGTGAGAGCAAGCGCACCCGGACATATTACTGTCACCCATACTGCAGTAGTGAGCGAGGAAGCAACGAAAAACAAAACCAGATGATCCGGCGGAAGTTCCCCAAGGGAACAAACTTTGATAAGGTCACCCAAAAAGACGTGGAGGCGGTGGAAAGCTGGCTGAACAGATACCCCCGCCAACTGCTGGGCTGGGCCTCTGCCGGGCAGCTGTTTGAGGGCTATTTGCAGACCGTCTAAAAATATTTTTTCGTTTTGTTACACTTTCCTATTGACATTTGCCCAATTTGCCACGAATTTGCCACGATTTCAGCTGGGTCGAAGGTGCATATCTGTATTTTCAAGCTGCAAAAAGAGATACCCAATCCCTACGGATAGCCATCCGTTTCCTACCCACGCCCTTATATAAACTCTGGCAGACGGAGAATCTACACGCTGCGCTCCACCTAATAAGCACAAGTTCAAACACAAATGAACGAACCTGGCTTGCATAACAAGCCAGGTCCGTTTGCATTTAAGGAACTTTTAGAGGCAAACTTACAGTTCCGTCAAGCCATCTTTGTCAGGCTGGGCAGCCAAGTGACGATCTGGGGGAAGAGCACCAGCAGAATTGCGGTCACAATCAGACCGCCCACATAGGGAAGAACTTCGCGGCTGACCTTCTCAATGGAAACCTTGCCGATATCGCAGGCCACAAACAGGCACAGGCCCACAGGCGGCGTAACCTGACCGATGGCCAGCACGAACACCAGGAACACGCCGAAGTAGCAGATGTCGATGTTCATGGCCTGAACCACGTTGACGAAGATGGGGGTCAGCAGAATAACGGCCACGGCGTTATCCAGGAAGCAGCCGGCAATCAGCAGGACGATCATGATGAGGAACATGATGATCGTGGGGTTGGTGGTCAGGCTGGTCATCAGGATTGCCAGCTTCTGGGGAATCTGCTCACTGGACAGCAGGTAGCTGAAAATATGAGCATTCGCCACCAGGAACAGAATAGAGGCGGTAGAAGAAGCAGATGCGGACAGCACATGGATAAAGTCCTTCCAGCCCATGTTGCGATACACGAAGGCGCTGACGATAATGCCGTAGAACACAGCGATGGCAGCAGCCTCGGTGGGGGTGAACAGACCGGAATAGATACCGCCCAGAATGATGACGGGCATCAACAGCGCCCAGATACCGTTTTTGAACGCCTCAGCAACCTGCTTGCCGCTGATATGCTCACTGCCGGCGTAACCCCGCTTTTTGGAGATCAGGTAATTGATTACAATGATCACTACCGTCATCAGCAGACCGGGTCCTACGCCGCCGATGAACATTTTACCGACGGAAGCATTGGCCAGAGTGCCGTACATAACCATGGTGTTGCTGGGAGGGATAATCAGTCCGATGGTGCCGGAAGCGGCAACCACAGCAGCGGTAAAGGCTTTATCGTAGCTCCGCTTTTCCATCTCAGCACCATAACAGCGCCGATAGCGGAAGTAGTAGCGGGAGCAGAACCCGAGATCGCGCCAAAGAAGGTGGAGGACAGCGTTGCCACGTGAGCAAGGCCGCCGGGCATCCGGCCCACCAGCGTTGCGGCCATATCGGTCAGGCGCTTGGAAACGCCGCCGCGGGCCATCACGTTACCGGCAAACACGAAGAAGGGGATTGCCAGCAGGGTGAAGGAGTCAATGGCGCGGAACGTTTTCTGCACCAGATTGATAACGGGGATTGCGCCTGTGGTCATAACCGCCGTGAAGGAGGAAATGGACAGGGCGAAAGAAATGGGGACGCCAATGAACAGCAACAGGAAGAAGCTGACCAGCAGAACAATTACCAGCATATTACTTTACCTCCCGCTTTCCGGCGGCAACGCCCCAGATTTTTTCGATTTCAAAGAGAATATAAATAACGTAGTTCAGGGGGATCTGGAAGAAAATCCAACTCATCTTGATCCAACGAACGTTGGTGGTGGTAGAGCCGGTATTGTTGTACTTGATCACCATCATGGTGGAATAGTAGCAGACGATGCAGCAGAAAGCCATGACAATGATGTAAGTAATGATAGCCAAAACCTTGCGGGCCTTGGGATTTTTCTTTTCAATAATACCGGTGATGGCGGTGATCGGTGTGTCCAGGGTATCCATGATCTCAGCGATTTTGCGGTCCATTTCTTGAACCTGCTGTTTCAAGAAAACGAGGTGCTTTGCATAGAGTCGGATCATCGTGCTGAAAACGTCGCCGGCCATGGCGAAACCGAAGGAACCGTGCGCAAGCGCCTGAAGCTCCTGCGCTTTCGCCATGCGGAAGCGCTTGTGGCTGGAGACTTCGATGAGATGGCAGAGCTCCTCGAGAGGCATCTCGGATAATTCCTTTGGCGTAGGACAGGTTTGCAAAATCGCCATGGAAGTATCGCCAAACAGATTGGTAAAAGCGGTTTCATATTCAGGAAAGACCTGATCCAGCAGGGCAACGACCTTTCGCTTAACATCTGCCTGCATGGAAACGATGGCGTGCCGTCCACGGCACAGCTCCCGCAGCTCATAAATGTTTTCGGGATGCAGGGTAGACTCGGAGAAGTGTCCGAAACGAATCACCTCTGCGATGAGCAGGGCGTCCCGCGGATCTGTTTTGGCCTGACGGATATAGAAACTGCGGATGGAGTTGGTCTGCACCGGGTTGATGACCTGAACCCGGAAGCCCTCCTTCTGAAGTCTGGTAAAAAGAGCGAGCCAGTAGTGTCCGGTGGCCTCCATTGCGAAGGAAACCTCGTCAAGCGGCAGCTTGGCCTTGGCGAGCATGGCCAGCAGCCGATTGTACCCGGAGCAGTTGTTGGTGAAGGAAAACGGCTTGATGATGACGGCGCCCTCGCCGTCGATCACGGCTGCTTCATGCTTTCTCTTGGCAATGTCGATGCCAACGATGTACATAGTATAGGCTCCTCTCGTGTTCAAATTACGGACATTCCTCGTGCTGCTGAAGGTCACAACCTGTTGCGAGATTAGAAGAAAGCGATCCATCGCTTCGACATCCGGCTCATAAGTGACATCCCACAGGGCAGAGGTTCCAGTCTGTGCGCAGTAGACTTGGCTACAAAGATAGAAGCAGGAAATTCTCTGTCCGCATGAGGATATTATATCATCGCTCCCTCAAGGGGCGTTGATACCGGTTTTGAAGGTGTTTTGTGGGGAGATATCCCCGTTCGAAAATATAACAAGATAAAGGGCCGCAGTCGCAAGCGCCCGCAGCCCGCCCACAAAGCCCCGCA